>Ga0116144_10000014_pt1 | contig 226876 bp, 170 predicted proteins | sample AD_UKC035_MetaG_FD_89746 | JGI IMG/M metagenome (GOLD analysis project Ga0116144, IMG submission 89746) | Active sludge microbial communities of municipal wastewater-treating anaerobic digesters from USA - AD_UKC035_MetaG | ecosystem: Engineered > Bioreactor > Anaerobic > Digestate | place...
AGGAATGATCTGCGTCTCGTCGTTGGCCAACGTCAACGCCCGGTCCACCGCCGCCAGCATGCCGTCGATCGACCCGCCCGCGTTGACGTCGATGAACGGATAGAAGCCGTTGAAGAACACGTCGCCCACGTGCAACACGTTGGCCTTCTCGAACTTCACGAAGCTGTCGCCGTCCGTGTGGGCCGGGGCTATGTGCAGCACGCGCACCTCCTCGCCGTTGATGTGCAACGCCAGCGTGTCGGCGTAGGTGACCATCGGCAGGGCCGCCGGCGGCGACGGCGGCACCTCGCGGCCGAGCGCGCCGAGACGCTGCAGACTGCTCATCCGCTGCCGCACGCTCTCATGTGCCACAACGATGGCTCCGCGCTGAGCAAGGTACTCGTTGCCACCGACGTGGTCGAAGTGCCAATGCGTGTTGAGGACCAGACGGACCGGCCGCTCCGACAGCTTGGCGACGGCCGCCGCCAACGGCTCGCCCAAACCGGGGTTCGCACTATCGACCAGGAGCAGTCCGTCCTCCCCGACGCAGACAGCCACGTTCCCGCCCCCACCCGCAAGCACGTGCACGCTGCCGGCCACGGGCAGCGCCTTAAACTCGACGGCCGGCGCCGCCGGCTGCGCAGCACCGGCGCTGAACGGTGCAGTGACGAACAGTAGAACCAGCAAGTTGCATAGTTGAGATGGACGCATCGCAATACCTCCTTGGGGCGCTTTGTAGTGTCCCTGACATGCTAAACGGGCTGACATCATAGCGAAAGTGGTGACTCGAAGGGGGTGGCATGGCCAAGTCCCGGCGCGCCGGGACCATGCTCAGCGACGGACAAGCACCCGATTCTTGCAACAGCATGCCGGCGTCCCGACGCGTCGGGACTTGGGCATGCCACCCTCCCAGTTTCGCATTCGCGTGGTCCCATTTAGCAGCCAACTCACGCCGCCTGCTGCAAACGCCCACGCCTGCCACCATGGACGCGGAGCAACTGCCCGCTCAGGGCTGCGGCGTCTCCGCGCCCTCCAGCCGCTCGATGACCTGCTCGTATTTCTTCCAGTCCTGCGGCTCGGCGAAGGCGTCCTTGGCGACGTCGCGGTTCAGCGAGGCGGCCGACAGATCGGGGAAGCTCGCGGTGGTCACCTCGTAGCCCTTGCTCTTGGTCATCACCACCTTCACCGGCAGATGCAGCTCGCGCCGGATGAAGAACTCGAGCTTCTCGTAGTTGCGCTCCAGCCGGCTGCCCGGCTTGGGGATGCAAACCACGTGATCGGTGTCCGCGGGATCGCCCTCTTTCGGCTCCGTCAGGCTGACCTCGAAGTGGCGTAAAATCTTGTCCTTCTTCTGGCCAAAGGGCAGCGGGAACGGGGCGGTCTCAATGTCGAAGAGGTCCACCTTCTCGTCCGGCTCGGCGATCTCCCGCTTGGTCACCCGCTGCGTGCGCTCATTGGCCTCGAACAGCCACTGCCCGTCGAACAGGTACCACTCGCGTTTGCCGACGATGCCGTCGATCGTGGTGCGGTCGAAGCGGATGAGAAACTTCGGATTGGGCTGCACGACGGCAAAGAGGATCTCGCCCTCCTTCAGCCGGTCCGAGCCGCTGAGCTTGTCGAGCTCGCGGAACTGCACCTGGCAGCGAATGTCCTTGATGTCATCGCCGCGGCGTTCAAGCTGCGTAAGGATCGCATCAATCCGTTCCGCCTCACCTGTCGCCGGAGCCGGTGCCGCCTCGCTGGGCGCCGCCGGTGTCCCCGGCCCGCCGGGGGCCACGGGCGGCGGCGGCGGCTGCGCGCTCGCCAGACTGCACGCCGAAAGACTCCCCAATCCGCACGCTACGATCACTCGCCATCGGCCCCACAGATTCATCGCATCACTCCTATAGCGCACGGCCGGCACCGGCTCCCGCGCCGCGCCTATCCCGCTTCCGACAACCGACGAACCCCGGTGATCCTACATACCGCCCCATGCCCGTGCAACGCCATTGCCCCGCCGGGCGCGGAATGGCGAATGGCGAAGAGCGAATAGCCAATGAGGAGCGCAAGGCACCGTGCCCAACCGAGCCCGAGCGGAAGCGAGAGGCCACGGCCCCCGCGTCCACCGCGGCACTGCTTGCGCCGGCCTTGCACACCCGCGGGCCGGCAGCGATGATGCTTCCGCGGACACGCGCTTCAGCAAGGCACTCAGGGAGTCAGAACGATGCAGTTGGCGCTACAAGGACTGGTGACCATCGCAGTGTTGTTCGCGTTGGGGCAGTGCACCGTCAACGTACCCACGGGGGAGGAGGCGTGGGAGCATGCCGGCCAGGCGGACGCGCCGAAAGCAGTGTACGTCGATGAGGGCGGCGCCCCCGCCGAGTTGCGCACGGCCACATCCGGGCCGGAACTTGGCCTACCCGGCGACGCCTGGCCGCTGGACGCCTGACACCCCGCCGACCCGCCGCGTTATCGGTACTGCAAGCACAAGTTGCGCGGCCGTGGCGCAGCCCGGGTTGCCTAATCTGCGCGCGGCATCTACCATGAGGGTTTGCCTGACGGGGGATCACGGAAGGCTTCGGGCGCTGGTATCGGAGCCGCCTGCACGCCTCCGGGCAGGGCAGCGCGGCGGCTGAATGCCCCGCCAGCGCGGCACCCGCCTGGGGGCCACCGGACGAAAAGCAAGGAGCACCGGTAGTGAGGCTGCCGATCGCAGAACGGGTCCGGTCCATCCAGCAGTCGGACATCCGGCGCTACTCGGCCATCTGCGCCGCGATGGGCGGGGTGAACCTGTCGCAGGGCGTCTGCGATCAGCCGGCACCGGCCCAGGTCAAGGATGCCGCCTGTCGCGCCATCGCCGCTGACCATGCCACCTACACGAACCTGCGCGGGATTGCGGAGCTGCGCTCGGCCATCGCCCGCAAGATGCGGGATTTCAACGGCATCGAGTGTGACCCGGAGACGGAGGTCTGCGTCACCGTGGGCGCGGCCGGTGCCTTTGCCTGCGCTGCCCTGGCCACGCTCAACCCCGGCGATGAGTGCATCACCTTCTCCCCATTCTACAGCTACCACGTGAACCTCGTGCAGGTCATCGGCGGGAAGGTCGTCTATGTGGACCTGCATCCGCCCGACTGGACGTTCGACCCCGCTGCGCTGGAGGCCGCCTGCACGGACCGCACGCGGATGATCGTCATCAACACGCCGGCCAACCCGACCGGGAAGGTCTTCTCCGCCGCCGAGCTGAAGCAGATCGCCGCCCTGGCAGTCAGACGCAACCTCTGGCTCGTCACCGACGAGATCTACGAGTACATCACCTACGACAAGCCGCACGTCAGCGTCGGCAGCTTCCCCGCAGCGCGGGAGCGGACCCTGACGATCAGCGGCGCCTCGAAGACCTATGCCGTCACCGGCTGGCGCGTGGGTTACGTCGTCGGCAACGCCGACCTCATCTCCCGCCTGGCCGTGCTGAACGACCTGTTCTACATCTGCGCCCCGGCACCGCTGCAGCATGCCCTGCTGGCCGGACTCGCGCTGCCGGAAGAGTACTACACCCGGATGCGGGCGGACTATCGTCGCAAGCGCGAGGTGCTGGTTGACACGCTGCGGGCGATTGGCTTCGCCCCTTACGTGCCCGAAGGCAGCTACTATCTCCTGGCGGCCTATCCGAAGGGACGTTGGTCTTCGGCGCGGGCGGCCGCCGAGGCGATTCTGGAGCAGGTGGGCGTGGCCACCGTGCCCGGCTCGGCCTTCTACCGCAACCCGGCCGACGGAGACCGACAACTGCGCTTTTGCTTCGCCAAGAAATCAGCCGATCTACAGGAGGCTTGTGCGCGCTTGCGGCGGCTGGCGACGGGCACGTGCCAACCGGTGCCCAGCCGCGGCAATGCCTGACCTGCGTAACCCAGGAACCAGAAACGCCCCGCCGAAGTCGGGGCGAGGATGCCGAGCATGAACCATCGTGTCCTCTCGAAGTCGCAGACGCTGAGCGTCACCCGCACCCTGCTCGCCGCCGGGTTGCTCCTCGGTGCCACCGGCACCGTCTGGGCCGGTCCCACCCTCAAGACCGGCGATCCGGCGCCGCCGTTGAAGATCACCGACTGGGTGAAAGGCCCGGCCGTCAATCTCGCCGACGGAGCGGGCAAGAAGGTGTATCTCCTGGAGTTCTGGGCCACCTGGTGCACCCCCTGCCTGGTGAGCATGCCCCACCTGACGGAGCTCCAGAAGAAGCACGGCAGCGATCTGGTCGTGGTGGGCATCACGCAGATGGACCCGCGCAACACCCTGTCGGCCGTGCGCGCCTTCGTCGATCGGCAGGGCAGCCGCCTGGGCTACGCGATCGGCTTCGAACGCGATGGCGCCACCTCCCGGGCGTACATGGATGCCGCGGGCGCGGAGGGCATCCCGCACGCCTTCCTCATCGGGCGTGACGGGCGCATCGCCTGGCAGGGCAGCCCCCTGGACCCCGTTTTTGACCAGGTCGTCGAGCAGGTGCTGGCCGGCACTTTCGACATCGCCCGCTCTCGACGCGAACAGGAAGCCCGCCCGCACATCCAGGCGTTCATGATGAAGGTGCAAATGCGGCAGTTCGCGGAAGCCGCCGACGCGCTGAAAAGAGCCCTGCAAGCCGACCCCGCAAACGAAATGGCTCTGAGCTTCCTGGAGTCCCTGTATCGGGAGCAACTCCAGGATCGGGCCGGCCTGCGCTCCTGGTACGAAGCCCACCTGAAGAAGTACAGCGACGACCTGGACGTCCAGGCCCTGACCGCCGAGACGATGCTCCACAGTACCGACCTGAACTGGCGTTTCCCCGACCTCGCCTTCCCGGCCGCCCACGAGGCCTACCGCCGCGGCGCCGGACAGCACGCCGGGGCCGCCCAGGCTTATGCCTTTGCGCTGGCTACCGTGGGCCGCCTCGACGACGCGATCCAGGTCCAGCAGGAGGCAATCCCCCTGACCAACGGGGAGCGCCACAAGCAAGCGGAAGAGCGCCTGGAGTACTATCAGCTTTGCCGAAACCTGAGGGCGGAAGGGGTGCCGACACCCCCCGCCGATGCCCGACAGCCATGACCATCCTGCACGACGAAGCGATTGTTCTCCATCGCCTCGATTACTCGGAAACCTCGCAGGTGCTGGTCCTGTTCACCCCCACCCACGGGAAGGTGCGCGCGATCGGCAAAGGCATCAAACGGGGCACAAAGAGCCGCATCGCCGTCGGCATCGACTTGCTCGAACGCGGGACCGCGGTGTTCAGCACCCGCGGCGAACGCTCCGAGACCCTTGCCACCCTCACCGAGTGGAAGCCCCGTAGCGCGTTTCTGGGTCTGCGCGAGCGCCTGCCCCGCCTGTACGCCGCCCAGTATGCCGCCCAGCTTACGGCGCAACTCACCGCGGACTGGGACCCCCACCCCGCGCTCTTCGAGGCCCTCGGCGACTGCCTCCTCTGCCTGGCGGAGGCCGACGAGGTCCTCGGCGTCGTGGTGGCCTACCAGCAGGTGCTCCTGCGCGAGATCGGGTTGCAGCCGCGGTTCGACTGCTGTAGCGGCTGCGGCCGGTCTACGGAACTCACCCATTTCTCGTCGCTGGAGGGCGGCCTGCTCTGCCGCCACTGCGAGCCCGCCCACGTGGAGAAGCGTGAACTCACCCCGGATGCTCTCGCCCTGCTGCGCGAGAGTCCTTGCTTCACCCCGTCGTCGCCACTGGAACCGCCTCGGGCTGGCTCGCCCGGCGAAGCCGCCCCCGCGCCGGCAACACCGGCACCGGGGCCCACTCTCCCCTCAGCCGCGGTACGGGGCGCCTTCGACGTGCTCAACTACCACATTGCCCACATCCTGGGCCGGGAACCGCAACTGGCCGACCTGCTCGTACCGCCGGCACAACGCCGACGCCTGCACTGAACGGTCGCCGGCCCGTTCAGCGCACACCGCGGCGCGCCTCGCACATCGGTGCCCTTGATACTGCGGTCCGTCCAAACGAGCGCGGTTGCGTAGGTCTGCAAGCCGTGCGCGCCGGCAGCCACCCGCGGTGTTTGGGTGGGCACGGCAACCGGCGCCGGCCTACCCGAGCAGCGTGCGTTCGAGGAAACCGGTGTCCACGGTGCCGGCGATGAAATCGGGGTGGTTGATTACGTCGCAGAGGAACGGCGCGGTGGTCTTGATGGGCTCGATGACGAACTCGCGCAGGCAGCGGCGCATGCAGGCGAGGGCCTCGTCGCGCGTCGCCTGGTGCACGATCAGCTTGGCGATCAGCGAGTCGTAACAGGGCGAGATGCGGTAGCCGTCGTGGGCGTGGGTGTCCACGCGCACGCCGAAACCGCCGGGCGGGCGGAAACGCTCGATGCGCCCGGGACAGGGGCGGAAGTTGTTGGCCGGGTCCTCCGCGTTGATGCGGCATTCGAGGGCGTGCCCCCGATGGACAAGGGTCTTCTGGCTGATGCCCAGCGGCTCACCCGCGGCCGCCCGAATCTGCGCCCGGATGAGGTCGATGCCGGTGACCATTTCCGTGACCGGATGCTCGACCTGAATGCGGGCGTTGACTTCCATGAAGTAGTAGCGACCCTTCGCATCGACCAGGAACTCGAACGTGCCTGCACAGGTGTAACTTGCCTGCTTCGCCAGGCGGACGGCGGCCGCACAGAGGTCCCGCCGGGTGCGGGCGTCGATGCCGGGCGAGGGGGACTCCTCGATGAGCTTCTGATACCGCCGCTGGATGGTGCAGTCACGTTCGCCGAAGTGAATGACGTTGCCGTGGCGGTCGGCGAGAATCTGCACCTCAACATGACGGGGCTGTTCGACGTATTTCTCGACGTACAGCGAGGGGTCGCCGAAGGCGGCGCGGGCCTCCTCGGCCGCCTGGCGCAGCGCGGGGCTGAACGCCTTGCGATCGCGGACGATCCGCATGCCACGTCCGCCCCCGCCGGCGGCCGCCTTAATCATCACGGGAAAGCCCAGGCGCTCGGCCAGGCGCAGGGCGTCGTGCTCGTCCTCGATGATTCCCTCGCTGCCGGGCACGGTGGGCACCTTGGCCCGGGCGGCGGCGGCGCGGGCGGCCGCCTTGTTGCCCAGCAGGTGCATCGCCTCGGCCGAGGGGCCGATGAACTCCAGGTTGCAGGCCCGGCACTTCTCGGCGAACTGCGGGTTCTCGGCCAGGAAGCCGTAGCCGGGGTGGACGGCGTCGGCGCCGACGACCTCGGCGGCCGCGATAATGCGGTCACTCTTGAGGTAACTGTCGCGCGGCGCGGGCCCGCCGATGCAGATCGCCCGTTCCGCGTGGGCGAGGTAGGCCGAGCCGCGGTCCTCCTCGGAGAAGACACAAACCGGCTCAATGCCCAGCTCGCGACAGGCGCGGATGATCCGCAGCGCGATCTCCCCTCGGTTGGCAATCAGGATCCGTCGGAACATGGCCTATCCACGCCCAATACCGTCTCCCCGTGTCCGGGCGCCTCACCCGGGCCACGTCACGCCTTGCAGGCTACGCCGGGCGCACCAGGAACAGCGGCTGACCGTATTCGACCGCCTGTTCGTTCTTGACCAGGATCGTCTCGATGGTGCCCTCAACGTCCGCCTTAATCTCGTTAAACACCTTCATGGCTTCCAGGACGCAGACCACGGTTTCGGGCTCGACCACGGAGCCGGTGGATACATAGGGCAGGGCGTCGGGCGCGGAGGAGGCATAAAACGTCCCCACCATCGGCGAACTGATCGGGATAAGCTTCTTCTCCTCGGGTGGAGGCGGGGGCGCAGGCGCCGGGGGCGGCGCAGCCGGAACCGGGCCCGGAGCGATGATGGGCACCGTGGGGACGCCATTGGGCAGGCGGAGGGTCTCCACCGCCGCCGTCGGGTTAGCCCGCCGGAGATTGACCTCCTCCTCCCCGTCGCGGAGCGACAACTCGGCGAGGTCGTTCTCCAACATCATCTGGATAAGTTGGCGAATCTTGTCGATGTCGAGCAAATTGACCGCTCCGCTGAACCGGATCCGCGGCCCTGTCCGCGTATGCGTCACAGCGCTGCCCCGGCGGACGCCACCCAGGGCAACCACGCTCCGCGGAATCACGCCCAGCAGCCCGTGGACCGCTTACGTCGGCCACGGGGGGCCGACGCTACCGCAAGGGGCCCTCAGCGTCAGGGCTTGATGACCATGTCCGCGAGGTTCTTGGGCAGTCGGCTGAGGACGCGGCAACCGTTGGGCGCCACCACCACATCGTCCTCGATGCGCACACCCCCGACGCCGGGCAGATAGATGCCGGGCTCGACGGTTACGACCATGCCTTCCGCGAGCGGCTCCTTCGAGCGCCAACTCAGGGAGGGGGCCTCGTGCACGTCGAGCCCCAGCCCATGCCCCAGGCCGTGCCCAAACTCCTTACCATACCCCGCCTGGGTGATGTAGTCCCGCGCGACCTTGTCCACGTCGCACATGCGTGCTCCGGGCCGAATGGCCGCAATCGCCCGAAGCTGCGCCGCCAGGACGATCTCATAGACCTCGCCCAAGCGGGGCGGAATCCTACCGATGAAGACCACTCGCGTCAAATCGCTCGCGTAGAATGGACAGCGGGCGCCCCAATCCATCAGCAAGGCTGAACCCATCCGGACTTTGCGCCGACCGGGGACGGCGTGCGGCAGGGCGGCATTCGGGCCTTCCGCCAGGATGGTGGGGAAGGAGGGGCCGGAGGCGCCGCGGGCGCGCATTTCGTATTCCAGGCGAGCGGCCAGTTCCACCTCGGTCATGCCGAGGCAGATCTGCTTGCAGACGGCCCGGAACGCCTCCTCCGCCACGCGCAGGGCCTGCCGCAGCAGGACCAGCTCGCTGTCGTCCTTGTGCTTGCGCATGTCGCTGAGGATGGGCGGCGCCTTAACAAGGCGCGTGGCGCCGTTGAGCTTGCGCAACTGGTCGTGGTCGTCGAGGGTCAGGGCATCGCCCTGGACGGCCACGCGCCGCAGTTTGAGCTGCCTGCAGACGTTGGCGATCTCGTCGTTGAGCAGCATCTTGCGCAGCCAGCGCTTCGCCCAGGGACACTCCTCGTTGAAGGACGTCTCGAAGCGTCCGTCAGTGATGACGTGGACCTCGCGCGGCAGGACGAGCACGGCCGAGTCCTCCCCGGTGAAGCCGGTGAGGTAGTAGCCGTCCATGCGCTTGGAGAGCAGGTAGGCGCCGATGCCATGCTTCTTCATGTCGCGCCGGCAGCGGGCCAACCGCTGCTTGATGATCGCCGACGGACCGGAGACTTTGTGCTTTGCCATGATCGAGACGCTCACTTTCTTAGGGTACACCGTGCCGCGGGGCGGTGGCACCGAACCGCGGCGCACCCGGCCCGTCCGCCCGCGGCCGGCACTTGCGGGAAGTCCGCCGCGCGATGCCGGGGCGCAGACCCACTCCGCGAAAACCCCAGGTATGATGCGGGGTTCTGCCGCACCTGTCAAAGGCCGGACGCGTGGGCGAGCGCTGCCGCCGCGGGGCACGGGAACCTTGACGCACAGCGCCTCGCAACCTACGGTAGCACCGTCCGGCCGACATCGGGCAGGGCGATGCCGCGGAGACGGGTCAGCGGCGTGGCTGTGCGCGGCCGATCCGACGGGTTTCGCTCGCCCTCCGGGCGAGGAGAGACAAAGGGGATTGGTCCAACTCCCAGGGCCTGGAAGGCCCTGGCAACGCGCGTCCGCCCTCCGGGCGGAGAAGGCAATCCATTACCAGCAGGAGACGACATTCACTCTGAGCGGTGTCGATTCGGTCATCCCGGGTAGAGGAAAACGTTTGCCGCGGAGAGAAGACAACGCCTGCCGCGGGGAGAGGACAACACCTGCCGCGGAGACAACGGAACGCAGGCTGCGAAGAGAAGGGAACGCTTGCTCTTCGCCCGGAGGGCGCACGGTCGTTGCCAGGGACTTTAAGTCCCTGGTAGGCAGCCTGTTTCTTCTCTTCTTCTTCCCGCCCCGGTTGAAGGATCGCCGCGTAGTGCACAGCAGAGCACGGACAGCCGTCCCGCGGAGTACGCTCCATGAACCCACCCAGGCACGCCCGGATCAGCAATGTCCCTTTGGGAGCCGGTTCCCCCCTGGCACTGATCGCCGGGCCCTGCGTCATCGAGTCCGCCGAGCACACGCTTCGCCTGGCCGAGGCGCTGGCGCGGGCGTGCGCGCAGAAACAGGTTCCCTTCGTCTTCAAGGCCAGCTTCGACAAGGCCAATCGCTCAAGCGTGGACAGCTTTCGCGGTCCGGGCCTGGAGGAGGGCCTGGGCATTCTCGCGCGCGTGCGGCGCGCGGTCGGCGTACCGGTGCTTTCCGACATTCACGAGCCGGCGCAGGCGGCGACGGCCGGTGAGGTGCTGGACTGCGTGCAGATTCCCGCCTTCCTCTGCCGCCAGACCGACCTGCTGGTGGCGGCCGCCCGGACCGGACGCTGCGTGAACGTCAAGAAGGGTCAGTTCATGGCACCGGAGGAGATGGGCAACGTCGCCGGCAAGCTCAACGCCTCCGGTTGCGACAACTTCCTGCTGACCGAGCGGGGGACGTTCTTCGGTTATCACCGGCTGGTAAATGACATGACGGCCATTCCGCGCATGCAGGCGCTGGCGCCAGTGGTGTTCGACGCCACCCACAGTTGCCAGCTTCCCGGCGGCGCGGGCACGCAGAGCGGCGGCTTGCGGGAGTACGTGGGCACGCTGGCGGCGGCGGCGGTGGCGGCCGGCGCGGATGGTGTCTTCATGGAGGTCCACGACGACCCCGACCACGCCCGCAGCGACCCGGCCACGGTGTATCCGCTGACACAATTCCCAGTGCTGCTGGCACGGCTGGTGCGCCTGGCGGAGATTGTGCGCAGTGCGTGAGGCTGAGGGCGTCGTCCCCGGGGCTGAGCGGTGAGGGTGGCTGCGCTCCGCCGGCGGTCGAGGTCCGACCGAGCCCGAGCGGAAGCGAGGGACACCGCGCGGCGTTGCGTCATGTCCCTCGCTGCCGCTTGGGGTTGGCTCAGCAACCCGGTTCGTGCAGACCGGTCCAGCGTTACGGTCGCGCAACGTTTCCGGACCGCTACGGCTGAGCGGCCCTGACAGCCTGTTGAAGAAGTAGCGTCGGCCCCCGCGGCCGACGTAGAGGACCTCAAATGCACCGGTTTCCAGGGCACCAAGTGCGTTCCGAACGCCCTTCAACAGGCTGCTAAGGCAAACGCGCGGGGTTACGGGGAGTCCGCCGACGTGTGCCCGCGTTGACTCTGCCCCGGCGGGAGCGTTATAATACCTACCCAATCCAGAGCATCTCACGGAGAGGTGAACAGCGACTGCTGAACTGCGAGAGGTCAGGGGGGGAACATGGCACAGCGTACACTGGCGGGCGTTGTGGGCGTGGTGGTGATGGGGATTGCCGGCGGCGGCACGGGGAGCGCAGCCTTCGGGCAGCTTCAACTCAGCGGTGAGCAATTCGTAACCGCCGACGGGGCGCCGATTGTCGTGCCGGGTTACTCCGTCCCGTCGCTGGCCGACTGGAACAACGACGGGCTGTTGGACCTCATCATCGGCGAAGGCGGCGATGGAATCACGCCGCTGGTGCGCGTCTACCTGAACGTGGGCACGGCGTCCGACCCGCAATTCTCGGGCTTCTTCTACGCCCAAACGCAAAGTGGCGACCTGACGGTTCCCACGCTGGGGTGCCTGGGGATATTCCCGCGCGTCGTCCAGTGGGACGGTGACGGGCGCAAGGACCTGCTGGCCGGTCTTGCCGATGGGACCGTACAGGTGTTCCTGAACATCAATACCGACGCCGATCCCCTTTTCGACGACGGCACCTTCCTCGAGGTCGGCTTGCCCGGCTCCAAGGTCAACATCGACATCGGTGCCCGCGCGACCCCCATCGCGGTCGACTGGAACCTGGATGGCCGCAAGGACCTCGTCGTGGGCGGGGTCGATGGTCGCATCCACGTCTTCCTCAACGAGGGGACTGATACTGCTCCCGATTTCCGCGCGCAGACCTACGCCCAGGCGCACGGGGCGGAGCTGTTCCTCGTTGGCGGGCGCTCCAGCCCGGTGTTCATGGACTTCGACGGCGACGGTAAGCGCGACCTGCTGAGCGGCGATACCACCGGCGAACTGGTCTTCTATGCCAACACCGGCACCGACGCCGCCCCCAGCTTCGGGGACTTTGAACTGGTACGCAGCCTGGGAGTGGTGATCACCCTGCCGGACTACGAGCGGACGCGGCCGTTCGTGGGGGACTGGGACAACGACGGACAGTTCGACGTCATCGTGGGGTACGGCGACGGGAAGGTCCGGCACTATCGCGACCTGCAGGGTCTGTGTGACTTCGATAGTGACCGGGACGTGGACGTGAACGACTACGCTGCGTTCGAGGGCTGCCTGGGCGGGCCGGACGTACCCATCGGCGGGTGCAGCCTCGGTCCGGACCTCGATGAGGACGGCGACATCGACCTCCACGACGTGGCACTGTTCCAGATCTTGTTCACCGGCGAATGATGAATGCAGGATGTTGAATGCAGATAGATGAAGGAAGAATGCAGAAAGGGCAAGCACGATCGACGTTCCCCCCTTTCTGCATTCTTACTTCTTCATGCTGAATTCCTCCGCCGCCCTGCCAGATTGTGGTACAGCAGCGACGCCGCCATCAACAGCGCCCCGAGCACGCCGAACGACACAATGCGGTACACCATCTCCAGGTGCGCCAGGTCAATCAGAAACGCCTTCAGGACGGTTACCCCGAACAGCACCAGAGCGGCCCAGCGCAGGACGAGGTGACGCCGCACGATCCCCAACACCAGGGCCAGCACGGCGGCCGCACTCCAGAACACCGACACGATCTGCTGCGCTGACTGCGCCGGATTCCTGAAGCGCTCGCGCAGCGGCTCGAACTCGAACATGCGCAGGATCTCAAACGTGCCCGTCCAGACCAGCAGCAGCAGGATCACGGCCGCCCCGGCCGCCGACAGCGACGCCGGCGACGCACCCACGTCCACCCACGCGGGCGGCACGTACGCGCGCCGGGACACGACGGCCACCAGCAGGGCCGTGCCGAGCCCGGACAGCACGATGCGATTGAGAATGACGCCGTGCACTTCGGACCAGCTTCCGCCGAGGGCGGCCTCCAGCGTGTCCGAGGTGAGGAACTTGCAGACTGCCGCGACGGTGACGGCCAGGGACACCAGGTTCGCCGCCCGCACGCGCCAGCCCAGCCCCCACCAGGCCAGCGCCAGCACAATCCAACCCCACGTGGCCGCGTGCCGTGCCCAATGATGCGCGAGGATGCCCATGATGAGCGCGCAGCCCACGATGACCAGCAAGGCCGGCAGCCAGACCTCGTCCTGAGAAACCACTCGACGCCAGGTGAGCACGGCCGAGGCGGCATACGCACCGACCGCGGTGAACCCGAAACAGAGCATGGCCCAGGTGACGGGAAACGACTCGGCTTGCAGCACCGCCTGCGCCAACTCCGCATCGTGCAGGTCAAAGACCAGGAGATGCCCGACGGCGCAGGCCAGCACGCCCAATCCCTTGAGCCGTGGCCACAGGCTGGGCACGCCGCGGCAGAAGTAGAACGTGACCACCGCCTGGATCGTCCACGCCACCGTCACCAGGTAGCGATCGAACAGCAGCGGCGCCACCAGCGCCAGCAGCACCGCCCCACCGTGCCAGAACGCCTGTCGCGCCGGCGCGGAGACGCCCTCGGGGCGACACACCTGCCACGCGGCCAGCCATTGCCCGGCCGCACCCACCAGGAAGATGAATCCCAGCGGAATGAAGGCCGTCTCATGCAACACGAAGTACAACGCGCCGATGGCCAGGGCGGTATCCAGGCGGATCAGCACGGCCGTCACCCGCGGCCACTGCACGGCGCCGCGGTACAGGGCCACCAGCAGCTCGCCGGTGAATAACAGGTAGAAGCCCAGCACGAACGCGGCCGTGGCCGTCTGGGCGGGAAAGGCGTAGTACTGCGCCGCCCACAGACCGAAGACGAGGATCGTGCCGACGCGCGTCAGCACCCGCAGCACGTCCCACCCGCGAAACGCGGCGCACACCAGCAGGCCGACATCCAGCAGCACGATGTACGTCAGCAGCGCCACCTGTCGGTTCGTACCGGTGTTGAGGAAAAACGGCGTGGCGAATCCACCGACCACGGCCAGCAGGGCCACTCCCAGGAGGCGACGATGCACCGCCACCCCGGCCGCCAGGGCCGTCACCAGCGTGTAAAGGCTGCCGGCCGCGTTCACGTCGATCAGATTGTAGAGTCCGTGCGCTCCATACACGGCCGCGTAGAGCACGGCCACCCCACATCCCAGCAGACCGGCCGCGAACGTCCGCAAGAAACGCGTGAAGCACGCCTCGCCCACCCCCACCAGCGCCAGCCCGAAGATGCCCGCCAGCGTCACGCGCGTGGTCGGACTGAGCCAACCCTGCTCGAAGGCGTACTTGACGAAGAACGCGACGGCCAGGAACAAGACCAGCGCGCCGGCCCGGTTCAGCCAGACGCGGCCGATGCGCAGTTCCATGTCCACGCCGCGTGACGGAGCGCCGTCCCGCGTGCCAGTGGCAACCGAGGGCGCCGGCTCAGGCGCGGATTTGCCGAGAGAGGCCCAGGTGGGCAAGACCGGCAGCGCACCCGGTGGAGCAACCACGCCACCGGAAGAGGTCACCGGGCGAGGTGTCAACGGCTGAGGTGCGACCGAGGGAGGTGCTGTCGGCCGGGACTCCACTGCCACCGGCGCTGCCGTCTCCTCGTGTCGGTCTTCGAGCCCGGCCACCCGGGCCCGAAGGGCGGACAGATTCAGCTCGATGTTCGTCAGCGCGGAGCGTATCGCCTTCAGTTCATCGTCGAATGAGGAGTTCACCATGACCTGACCATCCCCAACCGAGCCCGAGCGGAAGCGAGCGGGCCCCTCGCGGGCGTACCACATGCACGTCACTGCCGCTCGGGCTCGGCTTGTCGGCACCCCGCGGCGCGAGGTTACACCCGCACTTCGCCAGTCGTCTCGACCGCCTCCGCGACCAGGCGCTGCAACTCACCCAGCAGGCGCGGTTCGAGCGAACCGACGTCCTGCTTCTTCAGCATCGCCAGCAACCGCGCTGCCTCGTGCGCCAGCGGCATGAACCCGTGCACCCCGGCCGCCCCCACCAACTGGTGCAGCACGTCACGCAACTGCTCGATCCGCCCGGCGTCCAGGCTCTCGTTCAGCGTGGCCAGCCGCACCGGCAGCGTGCGCACGAAGTCGGCCACGGCCGCGGCAAAACGCGGGTTCCGCAGGTCCAGCGTCGCACCGCCCTGTGCCGACGAGCGTGCATCACGTTCGTTGGCAGCACTCGCCGGCGCCACCGAACCCGGAGCGACCCCTGCCGGTACCTCCGGCCGCGCTGCCTCCGACACTTCGAGATATTGAGCCACGGATTCGATCAGAAACTCCAGCGACACGGGCTTGTTCCAGAGATCATCGAAGCCCGCGTCGAACATGGTCCGCCGCTGGTCTTCCGCGACGGAGGCGGTCAGGGCAATCAGCGGCGCCAGGCAACCGCGGCGACGCAGCTCGCGCGCGGTTTCCAGCCCGTCGCGTTTGGGCATACGGATGTCCAGCAGGATCAGATCGAACGCCCGGCTGCCGGCGGCCGCCAGCGCTTCGTCTCCGTCGGCCACCACGATGACCTCCGCCCCGGCCGCCATGAGCGCCTGCCGCATCAGCTCCCGCGTATCGGCGAAGTCCTCGGCCAGCAGAATGCACCCGCACAGGCGTAGCCGCGGTGCCGCCGCGCTGGACGAAGCAGGCGCGGACTCGGCGTACCCAGGCACGGCGGGTCCCGGCTCCGCCGGCGGAGGGGCCGGCAGACCGGCGAGGGCGGCTTGCGCGTCCGGGGGTAGGAACGCGGGCTGGTCTACCGCAAGGTCAAATGGAATAGTCAGCGTGAACGTGCTTCCCTTGCCCAATACGCTGGCGACCTCCAGGGTACCGCCCAACTGCCGGGCGATGGAGCGGGCGACGGCCAGGCCCAACCCCACGCCGCCGCGCGGATCGAACGGGGCCGGATGCACCTGGGCGAACGGCTCGAAGATGTGCTCCAGGTGTTCGGGCGCGATGCCCGGACCGGTGTCCTCCACGGCCACCACGAGTCGCGCCGCCCCTTCCGTCACCGCGCGCACCCGCACCCGCACGTACCCCGCCTCAGTGAACTTCAGGGCATTGGTGATCAGATTGATGATCGCCTGTTTCAGGCGTGTGCCGTCGGTGTGGATGGCACGGGGCAGTTCGCCGTCCTGGACCCACTCGAAGCGTACCTCGGCTCGTCGCTCCAGCGGCATAACCACGGCCCGGACGTCCTCCAGTAGCTCCGCGACATCGCATTCGGTCCGGCGGATGGGGAGTTGCCCCACCTCTCGCTGAGCGGCATGCAGCAGGTCATCCAGCAGGGCCAGCAGGTGCCGCCCGTTACGCAGCACCATGTCCACCCAGGCGGCGGAGGCCGGCGCCGAATCGGGCGGCCGCGCCAACTCGGCCGCCCCCAGCATGGCCATGATCGGCGTCCGGATCTCGTGGCTGATGCGGGCGAGGAAATCGGTCTTGGCGCGGCTCGCGGCTTCCGCGGCTTCCTTGGCTTGCAGCAGTTCCTGCTCGGCTTCCTTGCGCCGCGTGATGTCGCGGATGACGGCCAGCACGATCACCTCGTCGCCACTGGTGCCCGCCGACAGCGACAATTCGATGGGAAACACAGTCCGGTCGGCGCGTAACGCCGGCAACTCGACCGTCCGCCCCATGCCGCGCACGCCCTGACCGGTGTCAAAGTAGTGGCGTACGTGCTCACGATGCCCGCCGCGGAACGACTCGGGCATCAGCGGGTCCAGCGGCCCGCCCAGCATCTCGTCCTGCCGCCGCCCGAACATCTGCTCTGCCGCGGAATTGAAGATCGTGATCCGCCCCTCCCGGTCGATAGCGACCATGGCGTCCTTGCTGGCGGCCACCACGGTCCGCAGCCGTGCCTCGCTCCCCTGGAGTGCCCGTTGCACGCGCACCTGCTCGGTGATGTCCAGAGCTGAAGCGGCCCACAGCGACGGCTCGCCCTGTGCATCGTTGATAACCGCAACGTTCATCAGCGTCGGAAACACACTGCCGTCCCGCCGCACATGCCAGACCTCCTCCGACGCGAACCCCCCCTTCCGCCGCAGCTTGTCCAGCAGAAGATGCACACGCGGCATCTGCTCTTCCGTGTGAAACACGCGCAGGTGCTTGCCCACGAAGGCGGTGCGCTCGTCACCATGCATGTGGGCCATGGTGTCGTTCACGTACCTGAGGTACCCGTCCGGAGTGCACATGACCAGGCCGAAATTCGCGTGGGCACACATCGTCTCGAACTTGCGCAGCTCATCTTCCGCCTGCTTGCGCTGGGTGATGTCATGGGCGGTGCCCAGGACCGCCGGCGCACCCTCCAACTCGATCAGCGCGGCCGTGTAGTCCACCCACCGCGTCTGCCCGTCCTTGCGCAGCAACTTCATCTCATAGTGGGGCGGAAGTTCTGCCCCGCGCTGGCGGGCCAGCCCGCGCTCCTTCACCAACGCCCGATGATCAGGGTGAACCAAGTCCCAGAAGGGCATCGCATCCAAGTCGGCGCGGGTGTAACCGGTGATCCGCTCGAACGCGCTGTTGACGTACACCACGCGCGAACCCTGCACAATCAGCGTGGCGGCGGAAATGGTCTCCAGCAGCGTCCACCGGAGCCGTTCGTCCTCGCGCAGCGCCTGCCCCGCACGCGTCCGCTCAATCCGCTTCCTCGTACTCATGACCGCACCCGCCGTGAGAAACGCCGGTGGCTATTGTACCTCCCGGATGGCGATACCAACAGCATGCACCGGCTGCTGCGTCCACGGACAGGACAAGGACACAGCCCCCCTGCCAGTTGCCGGCTCAACGTACCTGCTGATAGCATGCCCGATCAGGGTGCTGATGGCACGCCCGATCAGGGTGCTGATGGCGTGCCCGATCAGGGTGGCATGGCCAAGCGCAGCGCCGCCATGCCCTCCCCTGGGCAGACAGGTCAGCAGGGGAACAGCATGCCGGCCTGCCTGTCGGCAGACAGGCGTCTTCGGCCTGGGCATGCCACCCGGCCGGTGTCCATCATGGCTCGTCCCAGGAGGCAGGCTCCCCTCTCGGCACGGAGAGCAACCGATGACCGTCGACTTCAACATCTACCGGCAGCGTCCGGGCGTCGCGGATGGAGCGTGGGGAACGATGCTCATGGCCTGCGGCAGCCGACCGGGCGAGCTGGTTGAGCTGTGGAACCTGACCCGGCCCGCGGACGTCCGCGCGGTCGCCGCGGCCTACGTGCAGGCCGGCGCGGAGATCATCCTTACCAACACCTTCCGCGCCAACCGCTTCGCCCTGGAACATGCCGGCGCGGGGCAGCAGGCGTTCGAGCTCAACGAGGCCGGCGCCCGGCTCAGCCGCGCAGCGGCCGGCACCCAGGTGCGCGTCTTCGGCTCGCTCGGGCCCTCTGGCAAGATGCTCATCATGAAGGAAGTGACGCCCGACGCCCTGCGAGACGCTTTCGCCGAACAGGCCCGCGGGCTGGCAGCCGGCGGCGCGGATGCCATCGTGTGCGAGACGTTCTTCGATCTGCAGGAATTGCTCATCGCGGTGGCGGCCGCGCAGGAGAACACCCCCCTGCCGGTGGTCGCCAGCATGACCTTCGACTCAGGCCCGGACCGCACCCGCACGATGATGGGGGTCTCCCCCGCCCAAGCAGTCACCGCGCTGGGCGACGCCGGCGCCGCGGCCGTCGGCTGCAACTGCGGACTCGGCATCGACGGCTACATCAAGGTCGTCCAGCAGATGCGCACGCACACCACCCTGCCGATCTGGGCGAAACCCAATGCCGGGCTGCCGGAGACGGTGCAGGGAAAGGTCGTCTACCACGAGACTCCGGAGGCTTTCGCGGGGCGTGCTCCCGCCCTGGCGGCCGCCGGCGCCAACGTCATCGGCGGCTGTTGTGGCACGACGCCTGACTTCATCCGCGCTCTGGCGTCTGCCCTGCGCCGGCACGACGACTGAGTTCAGGGCCCCGCGGCGTGCACGAGTCGGTATTCGTCCAACACCTCGCCTCGCTCGCCGATCTGACGCAAGCACAGGCTATCCGGCCCCACGTCCACCACGGTGAAGCTGAATTGGGAGTCGACCTGCATGGCCATGTAGGCGGGCCGAAACGGCCGGGCCTTGTAGCGATGTTGCCCGGAGGCGCCGGTGGTTATGTACACCGTGCCCTCGCCCTCGGGCACGGGTTTGCCCGCGCGGATGGGGTAGCTGCGTTCATACAGGTGGTTGTGCCCGCACAGCACGAGATGCACGCCGTATCGATCGAACACGGGCGCCACGGCGTCGCGCAAGGCGCCGGCTGGCAGGTGGAACGCGTGCGTGTAGATCGGCCGGTGAAACCAGACGATCTTCCACCGAGCGCCCGCCTCAGCCAGCACCTCCTCCAGCCAGGGCACCACGCTGCCGGCGACCTGCGCCGAGGGAGCATTGCTGTCGATACAGACGAACCGCACATCTCCATAGTCAAACCAATAGTTGCGTTCCGCCGGCTGGTCCGGCGGGCCGTTCGCCGGCAGTATCAGCGTATCCAGCACCGGTGCGCGCTCATCGCGGGCGTAGTCGTGGTTGCCCAGCGTCATGTAGAACGCTGCCCGCGCCAGCAGCGGCGCGTACGGCTCGTAGAAACGATCGGGGTACCCCTCCAGCGCGCCATCCGCGAAGATGAGGTCCCCGGTGTGCACGATCAAGTCCGGGCTGAAGCGAGCCATGACCCGAGCGAGCGCGTGCTGACTTTCCCTGCCGGGGCCGTTATCACCAAAAGCCAGAAACTCAAACGGGTTACCCCGCGGCGGGCTCGTCCGCGCCGAGCCGGCGGCCAGGATGGCCGTCACCTCGCCCCCATCGACCGTGCTCACCACCTCATAGCGATAGCGCACGCCCGGTGCCAGGCCGTCCGCCTCCGCCAGGCAGCGTCCGTCGCTACACTCGGCCGGGAATGCCCCCACCACCCCGCCTTCGTCATCCAACACCCGCAAAGCGAACCGCGTCTCGTCCGCTGCGTGTGCCGCCGCCTGGACCGAGCTCCAGATCACGCTGAAACTATCCGGGGTGGGCGCCTGCACGACCGGCCCGAGCAACTCCGTCGCCAGCACCGGCCGCAGGGAACTGCCGCAGCCCAAGCCGCTCAGCAAGGGCGACAGGCACAGCAACATCATCACGCCGCGCCGGTGCTTCGTCATCATCGCCCACCTCCGCCGCTCCCATGCCATGCGCACGAACACAGGTCTCCACCCCGTGGCACGGAGAGGCAGGGGCAGGGTCGAACATCGCCGCCGCCCACCCCCTCACCCTGCCCTCTCCCCGAGGGGGAGAGGGGTCTTGGGGCGGTCTCTTAATCGCCGACCTCGATCGGCACGCGCAGGGCCGTCTCCTTGCTGCTCCGCTCCCGCACGCGCAGGAAGCCCACCGCGCCGGTGCCGTCGGGGGCCGCCGGCAGGTCACCCTCCACCGCGAAATCCAGCTTCACCGGCACGCTGGGCACGAAGGTGACGTTCGCCTCGCCGTCCCACGTCACCTCGACCGGCACCTCCTCCGCCAGCAGGTAATCCAGCAGCACCGTGATCGGCGTCTCGCGCTGGTCATCCGCCACGGCGAAGCCCGACCGGATCTTCACCGTCCAGGTCACGGTCGCCGCCGGGTTCGGCTTGGCCACGGTGGTCTCGAAGGTGCGCCCACTGAAGCCTCCCGAGGACACGGCCTTGCCGCTGCCGTCCTCGACCGCCACCCCGATGTCCGTCGTCGTGGCATACGCTTCCGGCGTCATCTCCAGTTTCACGCGCAGCCCCTGGAACCGCTCGTCCAGCGTCACGCTGTAGCTCAGTTCATCCTTGAGACCCTTGAACTTGTCCTCCTTGCGCAGACGGAACCCCTCGATCGTCCCCTCGGCGGCACCGTAAAGCGGCTGCTCGAAGAGGTTCGTCACCGTCACGCTGCCGGACGTGTCTTCCGTGATGCGGACCGGATCGGCATGCAGGCCGAGGAAGCGCACCTGCAACTCGTAGGGCCAGGTACGGTCCGGACGGTCCGCGAAGATGATCACTTCCCAGACCCCCGGCGTCAGTTCCTCGTCGAGAGTCGTGGTCACGCGGCGTGTGCCGGCGTCCGTGTCGAGGCGACCGCCGGGAAACGGACACTCCAGCCCGTGCGGGCTGAAGAGACCGCCCACCCGCGCCTTGGAAGCCGCCCCCTCCGGGGCACTCAGCGTCACGGTCATGGCACTGGCACCGGGCGGCACCGTCACGAAGTAACGGTCCGGCGTCCAGCCATGCGCCTCCCGCCCCGTCCACCGCCGACTGAAGTCCTCTGCCGCCCGGAAGCGCTCGGGCACGATGATCGTGTTGAGCAGCCGGAACGCGACGCGCCCGTCGCTCACCGCCTCCACCGTACCTGTATACAGCCCCGGCTCCTGAAGCTGCTCGGCGTCGTACTCGACGAAGATCCGCGTGCTCTGCTCCCCGCGCAGGTACGTCGTCTCCTGCGGCAGCTTGCACCACGGCACCGTCGAGCGCAACTCGTACTTGCGGGCGAAGGTCGTCCGCACCGCGGCGTCCGCCGTCGGCCCGAACACCGGCGTCACCGTGAACGTCTGGCGCTCCGTCGTGGGGAAGTACGGGCTCCGCCAGAACGCCGCTTGACACTTGCCGCCCGGCCCCAGCGGCGAGGTCGTCGCAATGTCGTAGTCAATCACGGGGTCATCGGCAGCCGCCCGCACAAGCTCCGCCAGGATGCGCCCGGCCGTCGGCAGGTCCGGCACGCCCCAGCCGAAGTCCAGCACGTTCGCCCCTTCCACCGGCCGGCCCGCCAGACGCAACGCCTGACGCACGTCGCACGCCCGCACCGGAAGATTCGGGTGCTGGGCGCGCACGTGGCTGATCAACACGGCGCAGAACCCCGCCACCTGCGGACTGGCCATGCTCGTCCCCGCCCAGTAATCCCCCCCGCCGCGTGTCCAGCGCGGCACCGTGCTCGTCGCCCAGCCGGGGGCCGCCACGTCCGGCTTGTCCAGCTCGCCGCCGCGCGAGCTGAACGGCGTGACCACCGGCCCGCTCAAGGTAAACCCCTGCACGTCCCGCGCGCTGTCGGCCGCCAGCAGCGCCGCCACCGAGATCACCCGCGTCGCGGCCGCCGGCGTCCCCACCGTGGACAGCCCCGGACCCTCGTTGCCCGCCGAAGTGCAGAACACCAGGTAAGGGTTCTCCGTCAGTACCTTGTCGAGCAGCTTGTCGATGTCCGACTGCCCCTCCAGCACCGAATCCACGCCGTACGACATGTTGCACACGACCGGCACGCCGTGCTCACGGGCGTAGCGGGCGGCGTACTCCAGCGCCTGCTTCATGCTCTCGGTGGAGCTGACGCCGCCGATGCTGTTCTTGCCGATCTTGAGGCTCATCAGCTTCGCGCCGGGCGCGACGCCGTGGAACCCGTCCTGGTTGTTGATGCGGTAACCCGCGGCGATGCCGGCCACGTGCGTGCCGTGCGCGCCGTCATCGTAGTGCACCACGACCTTGCTTTGCCGCAGGAAAACATTGATGGCGAACGTGACCGGCTCGATCTGCACCTCCGGCTTCGCCCGGTGCAGCGTGAACGTATCGTAGTCAAGCCGGTAGCTGCGCAGCGGCTTCTCGTCCGCGAAGCTGCGGTCCAGGTTGGTGTCCACGTAACAGACGGCCTGGTCATCGCCGTCACCGGCCAGGGCCGTCACCAGCACCGCGAAGGCATCGTCCGTCTTCCCGTTATCGTTGAGGTCCGGCATGTCCGAGTTGACGAACCGCTTCTCGTCCAGCGTCCCGAACCAGAACCGCCGCTCCTCCGCTCCGCTGGCGCCGGGCAGCGGCGGCAGGGCGTACTCCACCGGGGCGCCGTCCTTCTCCTGGCGCGCCACGGCCGAGCCCGCCTCGTTGAGACGCACGCGGCGCAGTTCCACGTCTCCCTGACCCGTAAAGTCCTGGACGTCGATGACTTTGACTTCACCCGCCGGCGTGCGGGTCAGCCCCGGTATCGACGGGTCCACGCCCGTGTCCAGGATGGCGATCACCACGCCGCGTCCGTCGTGCTCCGGGTGACCATCCAGGAACGCGTTGACGTTGCAGGTAGACAGGGATAGCTGCGTCCAGGTGGACTTGCTCTGCGCACAGGCCGGGTTCGCCCCGACCAGTAACGCGACCGATAACGCCCAAACTCGCTGCCGCATAACGCCGACCTCCTTACGGGAAGTCGCCGCCGGGGTGTTGACCGACGCCTATCCGGACCGGTCTCCCACAACCACCGCACCTGGCGACGACCTATCCAGCGTAACGGGCCGCCGCCGTCGCGTCCAACGGAACCGCGCGGGTCCGCCGAATCGTATACTTCCTTACGTCCCGAGCGCGGGGTCTCGGGCCGGCGGTCCAGGTTACGGGCCCTTACGCGCACCCCGCGCATGGAGTCGCCCATGAACGCCCAGGAGATCGTGCCCTTAACCCAGGCAGCAGTCGCGACCCTGCTCGCCGAGCGCCAGGCCTGCCCCCCGGCAAAGGGGAAACGCCCGGCCCGCCGGCGGCACCCGCGCTGGCCGTTCGCCGGCACCATCGAGCTCTGGTACACCGATTCGACCGGCGGGAAGTGCTACGACCTTGCCACCTGCGAGAACCTCTCCCTCGGCGGGGTGGGCATCCGCGCCGACGAGCCCCTCGACCCCGGCACCGAGATTGCCGTCGCCATCCACCAGCCGGAGCGCAGCTTCTACGGCCACGCTACCGTCCGGCACTGCACGCCGGCCGCAGCCGGGTTCTACTGCGGCCTCGAGTTCACCGATGCCGGTGGCCTTCCGGCCCGAAGCTGACGACCACGCGCACCCACGCAAACGGCACCGCTGGTCGCCCCGACCGGCGGTGCCGCTCGCTTTCCCGACGCCGGCCGACGCGAACCGCGCAGCCGGTGGTGAGCCGGCCGTAGGCACGTGGCAACGAGCTCCTGACTCGGCACGGATGAGCCGCCGCCGATCCGAACCGCAACCGTAAGGGAGCGGCCGGACGCCGCCGCCGGAGGCGCGCGTTCGCGCCCACCCGTCTCGCAACCTCACGGAAGGGCACGTCAACGCGGGTGTCGCCGGACCGCGCGGACCCAGGCCCGCGACACGCCTGGGTTCGGGCGTCTCGGACGGGCGGCTTGCACTCACCCGTTCCGTGACGATCACCGTTCAGATCGAGGTCGCGGCATCACGCCCGGTGAGATAGAATACGAACCGTTCCTTCGAACCGGAGGAAAGGTCATGTTGCGTGATTCGTACCCCTACTATCTCGCCAGCCGGCCGGTGGCGGCCAATGCGGACCTGGTCGTCACGAACAAGTACACGCAGGAGCCGGCCTGCCGGGTGGCACAGGCGGAGGCGCGGGCGATCGAGGCGGGCATCGCGGCCGCGGCGCGCGCGGCGGAGCCGATGCACAGGCTGCCGGCCTATCGGCGGCAGGCGGTCTTGCAGCACATCATCCAGCGCGTCACGGAGCGCCACGAGGAACTTGCCCACGCGTTGTGCATCGAGGCGGGCAAGCCGATCCGCGATGCCCGCGTGGAAGTCACGCGGATGATCGACACGTTCCGCGTGGCCGCGGAGGAGGCGGTGCGCATCACGGGTGAGTATCTGCCGCTCGATGTCAGCTCACGGGCCGAAGGGTTGGAGGGCATCGTGCGGCGCGTGCCCGTGGGGCCGTGCAGCTTCATCTGCCCATTCAATTTCCCGCTCAACCTGGTGGCCCACAAGGTGGCCCCGGCCCTGGCGGTGGGTTGTCCGTTCGTGCTCAAGCCGGCCAGCCGCACGCCGGTGGGAGCACTGATCCTGGGTGAGATTCTCGCGGAGACCGACCTGCCCGAAGGGGCGTTCAGCATCCTGCCGTGTGCGCGCGACGGCGCGGACTTGTTCACCACGGATGAGCGTCTGAAGCTGCTGAGCTTCACCGGCTCGGCCGAGGCCGGGTGGGAGCTGAAGGCCCGCGCGGGCAAGAAGAAGGTCGTGCTCGAACTCGGGGGTAACGCGGGGTGCATTGTCGATGCCGGTGTGGACCTCGACTACGCGGCCGGGCGCCTCGTGTTCGGCGCGTTCTATCAGTCCGGGCAGAGCTGCATCAGCGTGCAGCGGATCGTCGCGCATCGCTCCGTCTACGAGCCGCTCAAGCAGCGCCTCGGGCAGCGCGCCGCGGCGCTGAAGATGGGCGACCCGCTGGAGGAGGACACGTTCCTCGGGCCGCTCATCAGCGAGGAGGCAGCCCGGCGCGTGGAGAGCTGGGTGGACGAAGCCGCAGCCGGCGGGGCGCATGTGGTCGTCGGCGGCCGGCGCCACGGGGTGTTCTACGAGGCCACCCTGCTGGAGAACGTGGAGCCGCGGCAGAAGGTCTCCTGCCAGGAGGTCTTCGGCCCCGTGACGACGTTGCAACCGTTCGAGGATTTCGCGGAGGCGGTGCGGACGGTCAACGCCGGCCGTTACGGCCTGCAAGCCGGCGTGTTCACGCCGAACCTGGAGCACGCGTTCTATGCGTTCAACGAGTTGGAGGTCGGCGGCGTCGTGATCAACGACGTGCCCAGCGTGCGCGTGGACTCGATGCCGTATGGCGGCGTGAAGGACTCCGGTCTGGGGCGCGAGGGCGTCCGCTACGCGATGCAGGAAATGACGGAGCCGCGGCTACTCCTGCTAAGCAAGGTCGGGAGACTGCCAGGCACCTCGTAGCGCGCGCGGCACTCCCGAATGCAAACCGCAGAAGTCAGAATGCAGAAGGCAGTCGTCATGGTGCCTTGCCGCACCCGGACCCCATGAGAAGACACTTGGCGTCGTCAGCCCGTACTGACGAGGACTCCGACTTTTCACGGCAGAAAGGGGCGACCCTGACTGTCCTGGGGGCCACGTTCTGCCCGGCCCTGGAAGGGCCGAAGTCAGTAGCCAGGGGTGTCAACCCCTGGGGAGAGACGAACTCAGCTTCCTGCCGCCGCCCGGGCAGGGCGGCGGAGATACAAAGAAAGCGCCGGACTGCGATCCCCAGGGTTGTCACCCTGGGCTGACAACTTCGACCCCTCCGGCGTCGCATCAGCGGTTTCGTCAATCCATGCTGACGAGGACCAAGACTTCGCAGAACACAATGCAGAAGTCAGAATGCTGAAAGGGAGATTGGTGCGCGACCCTTTCTGCATTCTGACTTCATCATTCTGCATTCCCCGGCTTCGTGTCCCCCTGGGGCCGCTGCGGCGGCAGCGGCTGTGGCATCGGCATGGGGGGAACCACGCGCTGACGGGGCGCCGGGTGCCAGTCGGGGAGTTTCACTTCCGCGGAATCCCGCCAGGCGGTGACGAAGACGGTGGCCGTGAAGCGGGCACCCGCGGCGAACCGCTCCTGGGCAAACGCCGCCACGTCCATTGGCAACCCACGCAAGCTGTGCGGGGTGGGCAACTCGGCCTCCAGTTCGTACACACGCTCGACGAGGGCGTGACTGCGCTGAAGTTCCTCCAGAATGCCGGACCAGAGACTCGGGCAGGCCGTGGGCGCGGGCGTCGGTGGCGCGTCGCCGGGAAGGTACGGCCAGGCGTCCGAGTGCTCGAGCAGGGCATCCACTTTGGCGTGGATGCCGGTCTGGGGCGATGTTCCGTCGGGTTTCGCCCGGCCGTCGTAGTGGACGGTGGTGTGCAACGGCTGGCAGAGGTCCTGCGCGTAGTGGGCGACAAGGCCGGCATAGAGCAGGCACTTGTTGCGAATCTGGGGATCGTCGGGCCAACGTCGGTGCTCGGCGAACGCGAAGGTCAGGCGTTGGCCGGCCTCCAGCAGGGCATAGGGCAGCATGCCGACCTTGGCGGGCTCGAGCTCCTTGCGGGCGCAGAGGGCGATGAACTCGTAGCGGGTGGCGGGAAGCTGGGCGCCGCCCAGGAGTTCGTGGTCGAGGAAGTGTTCGGGGCCTTCCGTGGCGCTCAGCGCGGCCAGGCCCGAGCTGGCCAGCAGGTCCGGCTCGGCCGCGTAGATACCGATGGTGGTCGCTCCGTCGCGGAAGAACGCCGGCACGGCATCCGGCAACATAGCCACGGTGGCTTCCGTTACGCGCGCATGACCCTGGGCATACCAGGCGTCGGCGCTAGGGACGCACAGCACGAGCAGCGCGGCACCAAGGACCACCGCGCATCGCGTACACCACTGCGCCATTGGATGTTCTCCGATCTCCACCTTGACCTTCGCCGTGGTCGAAGTGTGGCTCGACCGCAACGGTACACTCCGGATTGCGGACCGGCAAGGCCGACCGCGCGGGGCGTTCGTGGGTGTCGCCCACCCCTGCGAGGGGATGAGGGGCAGGAGAGAGACGACCCCTCGCGTTACCGCTCGGGCGCGGGTCAGTGGTCGGGCGCGGACGGTTGTTTAAACGCTCTGCGGACGGCCTCTTCCAGGACGGACTCGATCCGGACGGTCTTGAGGGGCTGAGTGTGGCCGGCCACCACTTCGATGCGGCGGCGGGGAACGTTCAGGAGCTTGGCCAGGTAGGCGGTGAGGGCGGTGTTGGCTTAGCCGTGCTCGGGGGCGGCGGCCACGGCGATGCGCGCCCGGCGGACCCTTCGCCTGACAGGCGCGTGCGGGAAGCGCCGGGAACGACCTTCACCGGTAGCCACGCGGCACCCTCTGCGCTCCTCAGTTCGAGCATGCGTGTGTCCTAATGCGCATGCGCGAAGATGCGACGGGGACGTCGAGGTGCGTCCGCCCCCCGGCGATCCCTGATCGGATCGGCGGCGCGGTATGATCGATGCGGACCAGACGGCCGGTCACTGCTCGGCTACGGCCGGCTCACTACCGGCTCCGCGATGCGCGTCGCGTCGGCCAGCGTCGGGTACTGCTCGCCGAGCAGGCGGATGCGCATGACCAGCAGGGCTGTGTCGAGCTGCGGGTCGATCTTGGGTCGCTTGTTCTCGTCGAGGTCCTCCTCGGTCAAGGCAGGCAAGTCGGGTGGTCCGACGAGGTCCTCGAGCGTGGGCGTTAACCCGCTACCCGGTGGCGCTGGCGGGGTTGCGGCACCTGCGGCGGCCTCAGGGGCGGGCGTGGTCTCGGTACCGGTAGGCGTCGCCGAGGCCGACGCGTCCTTCACTTCCTTCGGTGGCGGCGGTGGTCCCAGCCGATCGCGCTCCCGACGCGCGTTCAGCACGTTGACCTTCTCCGCCCGCACGAGCTTGACCTCGATGTCGGGCTCCACTCCCCACGTCTTCGCGTCGTCACTGCGATGCAGACAGGCGCCGCTGGGAAGGTAGTAGCGGGCGGTGGTCACTTTGATGCTCGCCCGCGTCGTCGCACTGAGCGGGATGAGGTTCTGCACGCTGAACTTGCCGAACGTGCGTGAGCCCACCGCCAGCGCCCGCCCGTTGTCCCGCAGCGCCCCGGCCACGATCTCCGAGGCACTGGCGCTGAACTCGTCGGTCAGCACCACCGTGGGCACGTCGCGGAACGGCCCGTCGAAGGGCACCGTGAAGCGCTGATCTTCGCTGGCCTCGCGCCCGCGCGTGCTGACGACTTCCGCCCCGCGCGGCAGGAACAGCGCCGAGATGTCAAACGCGGCGCTGAGCAGCCCCCCGGGGTTGCCGCGCAGGTCCAGAATCAGCCCCTGCAAGCCGTTCGCCTGCAGGTCGCGCACCGCGCGGAAGACGTCCTCCGGCGTATTGCGCTGGAAGTTGTTGACGTACACGTAGCCGATGCGGTTCGGTTCGTCGATCCAGTAGTTCCAGTGCTCGTCGGCATCGCGCATGTATCCCTTCACCGACTGGATCTTGACCTTCGTGCGGGTAAGCGGGAACTCGAGTTCCTTGCCGCCCCGGCGGATGGTCAGCGTCACCGGCGTGTCCGGCGGGCCGGTGATGATGTCCACCACCTTCGTCAGCGACAGCTTCTGAATGCTCTGGCCGTCCACCGCGATGACCACATCCCCCGCCTGGATACCGGCCCGGTAGGCGGGCGTGTCGTCCAGCGGGCTCTGCACCTCGATCTCCTCCGCCCGGTTCTTGATGATCGAGATGCCCACCCCGATGAAGTCGCCGCGGGTGTGCTTCTCGAACTCATCGAAGTCCCGCGGCCAGATCACTGTCGTGAAGTCGTCCAGCGGCTCACAGGCGCCGCGCATCATCTCGCTGACCAGCAGTTCCTCCGGCAGGTTGACCGTCTGCGGGTTGATCGTCTTCACGACCCGGCGGAAGGTGTCCACCAGTTCGCGGCGGTCCACGCTCGGCAGCGTCCGCAGGCGCTCCAGGTGCACCTGGACGCGGTTGCGGAAGTCCGCCCGGTCGTTCTCATTGCCCAAGCGGGCAAACAACCGCTGCGCCGACTTCGATTCCGACAACAGCAGGGCCTGCTCCAGCCCCATGACGGCCATCTTGCGGAAGTCGGGGAGCTCGACGTAATACGCATCCACGTGCTCCAGGGCCCGCTGGGCGTCCTCCCAGCGCACGTTCTCCAACGCCTCCCGCCAGTCGTAGTCCTTCTCGAACATCGCCTCCAGACGCACGTGCGTGAGCGCCTCGCGCTGCAGGTTCTCGTAGGTCTTCTCGCGCTCCTTCAGCCACAGCAGCCGCGCCGAAAGTTGCAGGACCGTCTCCCAGTCACCCTGGGCCTTGGCCTCCTGGGCCCGCGCCCAGGCGTCCCCCATCAGCTTGACCACCCAGTCCGTCGCCAGGAACGCGTCCCCGTCCTCCGCGACGTCCTTGGCCGCCCAGACCCAGTCCAACGCCTCCTTGTACTCCAGCCGCTCGAAGCGCGCCTGCGCGTAGCCCACGTAGCGGGCCATGTCCTCCGCATCGAGGGCACGCCGCTGCTGCAATTGCCGCTCCTGCTCGGCCAGCCACGTGTTCACCTGCTGAATCAGCGGCGCCCCCGGGCTGACCTTCGCCAGCATGTCCGAGGCGGCCGTGAACTTGCCCGTGCTGACCAGGTTAACCGTGCGCTGCCAGGCATCCGTCTGGCTCGCCCCGATCTTGGGTCCCTGGTCCGGACCCGCGCCCACACACAGCCACGCCACCAGGGCGATCACCAGCAGCCCGCGGTACTTCAATGCCCATTTGGCCTGCCGAGAATAATCCATGTACTCACTACCCTTGCTGCCAGACCAAGTTCATCAGCCGGGAGAGACTACCGGACCACGCCCAAGCCGACTCGCCGCCCGCCCCGTTGGATCACCACCGCGGCCACCAGCCGCACCCGCGCGCCGGTCCGATAGGTACGTGCATCCCCTCCCCCTCTTCAGTATATGATTCGCCCCCCGCCGGTTCCAATACTCGGACCATCCGGGCCCCTTTCCGACGACATCCGACACGACGCAGACCCACGCAGCGGCGGCACGTGGCCGCCGCCCCGCTGCGTCACGCGTACCCGGAGCATGCATTCCTCCGCCCTGTGAGCAGTCCCGCGCGGGAGCGCGCCTCCCGGTACTTCGGCGGGGCAGGCCCGGCCGTACAGCCGCGTGCCCTTGACAAGAGCCGGCCCCGCCCGGCGGTCACGTTCCCGGACATTGCCCAAGCAACGTAACCGTGCGCGCGGCGCGAAACGTGAACCAAGGCGGCCACCGAGGCGTTGCCCCCCGGGACCACCGGCGATACGCTGACCGGATTCCCGGCGAGTCGCCCGGCGAAACCCCAGCGCGGAACCACGGCTCGGCCGCGACTCCGCCGCGGGGCAGGGTGTCACCGTCCATGAGCCCGCCCAATCGAATCCATGTCATTGGCGCGCGCCAGCACAACCTCAAAGGAATAGACGTCCACATCCCCCGCGGAGCGCTCACGGTGATCACGGGACTCTCCGGGTCTGGAAAAAGTTCACTCGCATTTGACACAATCTACGCCGAGGGGCAGCGCAAGTACGTCGAGTCGCTGTCGGCGTACGCCCGCCAGTTTCTGGAGCAGATGCAGAAACCGGACGTCGATCGCATCGAGGGGCTCAGCCCGACGGTCGCCATCGAGCAGCGCGCACCCACCGTCAGCCCACGTTCCACGGTGGCTACGACCACGGAGATTCACGACTACCTGCGCGTCCTGTATGCCCGCGTGGGGGAACCCCACTGCTGGGAATGTGGCCGCCCGATCGGACGGCAGACCACGACCCAGATCGTGGACACGGTGCTGGCCGGTCCGGAGGGGCAGCGCTTGCTCGTCTTGGCACCGTTGGCCAAAGACCAGCGTGGCAGCCACCGGGCCCTGCTCGACCAGGTTCGCAAGCAAGGCTTCCTGCGGGCCCGCATCGACGGCGAGGTGGCGCTGCTCGAACAGCACGAGGCGCTGAACCCCGCCCGCCGACACTCAATCGACGTCGTGGTGGACCGGCTCACGCTGAAGCCGGGCCTGACCGCGCGGCTGACGGACAGCATCGAAACCGCGCTGCGGCTGACCGCCGGTCGGGTCGTGCTGGCCGAAGTCACGGACACCGGCGAGTTGCATGACCGAGTGTTCAGCACCGCCCTGGCCTGTCCGCTGCATCCCGAAGTGCGCCTCGACGAGTTGACGCCGCAGTTGTTCAGCTTCAACTCGCCGGAGGGCGCGTGTCCCGTCTGCCACGGCCTGGGCATCACAATGGAGTTCGACGAAACGCTCATCGCGCCCGACCGGGGCCTGTCGCTCGGCCGGGGGGCGATCGCGGCCGGGCAACAGCCGGGCAACCGCGGACGGGCATCCCTGGCCCAGATGCTGGCGAGCTTCTGCCGCGACTTCAAGGCGTCCGCCGAGGTACCGCTGCGCAAACTCGCGCCGGACCTCCTGCGCATCCTGATGCACGGCACGACACCTGCCGACGAGGCCGCACACGGCGCCGCGTTCGAGGGGATCATCCCGCACCTCAAGCAGCGCTACGAGAGTACGGAGTCGGAAACCCTCAAGCAGCGCCTGCACGCCTTCCTGGCCGAGACGCCGTGCGTTGCCTGCCGCGGCACGCGCCTGACGCCGGCGGCACGCGCGGTACGGGTCGCGGGCCTGGGCATCGCGGAGGTGACGGCCATGACCGTCACACGGGCGCGGGTGTGGTTCGATGAGCTGACCTTCACCGGAGAACCGGCGGCCGTCGCCGAGCCGCTCCTGCATGGGTTACGGCACCGGCTGAAGTTCCTCTGCGACGTGGGGGTTGACTACCTGACGCTGGACCGCCGCAGCGCCACTCTGTCGGGCGGCGAGGGGCAGCGCATCCGCCTGGGCACCCAGATCGGCAGCGGTCTGGCGGGCATCTGTTACGTGCTCGATGAGCCGACCTGCGGTCTGCATGCGCGCGATGGCGCGCGGCTGGCGACCATCCTGCGCCAATTGACGGCGCTTGATAACACCGTCATCGTCGTTGAGCACGATGATCAGATCATCGCGGCCGCCGATTACATAGTTGACATCGGTCCCGGCGCCGGGGCCAACGGCGGACACGTGGTTTGCCAGGGATCGCGCGCCGACCTGCTGAAGTGTTCCGCATCCCTGACGGCCGCGTACCTCACCGGGCGCGCGGAGATTCCGGTCCCCGAGCAGCGCCGGCCGCCGGACCCCCGCCGCATCCTGGAACTCAAGGGCGCCGAAGCGAACAACCTCAAGAAGATCAATGCCCGCTTCCCGCTGGGCTGCTTCATCTGCGTGACCGGCGTCTCCGGCAGCGGCAAGAGCACGCTGGTGACGCAGACGCTGCTGCCGGTGCTGAAGCGCGGGCTGTATCGCAGCGGCCCGCGGCCGGGGGCGTTTCAGCGCATCGTGGGCAGTGAGAAGGTCGAGGCCGTGGTCGAGGTCGACCAGTCGCCCATCGGCCGGACGCCGCGCAGCACGCCGGCTACCTACGTCGGAGTCTTCGACCTGGTGCGCCGGCTTTACGCCCGCACCCGCGAGGCCAAGGTACGCGGCTACGGCCCGCCGCGTTTCAGCTTCAACGTGCCGGGCGGCCGCTGCGAGGATTGCCAGGGGCAGGGGCTCAAACGCCTGGAGATGCACTTCCTGCCGGACATGTATGTGACCTGCGGCTCGTGCCACGGCACCCGCTACGGCCGGGAGACCCTCGAAGTCCGCTACCGCGGTAAGAACATCGCCGACGTGCTCGACCTGCGCGTGGCCGAGGCCGTCAGGTTCTTCGAGAACTTCAACCACATCCGCCAGCGCTTGCAGACGCTCAAGGATGTCGGGCTCGGTTACCTGACGCTGGGACAGGCGTCCAACACGCTTTCCGGCGGCGAGGCGCAGCGTGTCAAGCTGGCGGCGGAACTCTTCAAAACGCCCGACGCCCATACGGTGTATATTCTGGACGAGCCGACCACCGGCCTGCATCCCGCCGACGTGCAACAGTTGCTGGGCGTGCTGAACCGTCTCGCGGACCGCGGGCACACCATTATTGTGATCGAGCACAACCTCGACGTGATCAAGTCCGCCGACTGGATCATCGACCTGGGCCCCGAGGGCGGCGACGCCGGCGGCCACATCGTCGCGGAGGGGACCCCCGAACAGGTAGCCGAGCACCCGACCAGCTACACGGGTAAGTACCTGCGCGCGCGACTCAATGCGCCCGCGCCAGACGCAAAGGCGTAACCCCGAAGGATCGCCCAAAGGGAGCCGAGTGTACAGCCTGCCCAGAGGGCAACACGATTCCGGCTTTGGCAAGCGAGGGCCCTCGCTTCCGCTCGGGCTCCGTTGGTCGCAGGCCCCTGTGCCGCGCGGACCGCCATCCCCACCGGCCCGGGGCCGGGGCACCGGCGGAGTCAAGGGAGCTACCGCGTGAGCGACCATGACGACCGCACTCGGCCCGCTTCGCACACGATTTGACACCCATACCCTTGCCCCCGGCGCCAATGGCTGCCAGACTGCCTACCTGTGGCACTGTCTGGAACTCGCACTCGAATCAGGAACGGCAGGTGAACCATGACAACCGGAGTCGCCCTCAGCCTCATCCACGTAGTGCTCGCTGCGATTCCCTGTGTACAGCCTCCACCGCCCGAGAAGTACCCGGTGAAACAGCTCACCAACGATCCGGTCCAGGAAGGGTTTCCGTGCTGGTCGCCAGACGGGAAGACGATCGTGTTCTCGCGTATCGAGGTGCCGACGACCGAGAAGACCGGTCTGTGGCGGATTCCGCGCGAAGGCGGCACGGCCACACGCTTGACCAACATCCTGGCCGAGCATCCCAGCTACTCTCCGGACGGCGCCTACATCGTCTTCGACGCGGATGAGGGCAAGAGCGTCAAGCTGATCTCCGCCACCGGCGGGACGCCCATTCGCATCGTGCCCGAGTCGATCCCGGTGTATCAGGGCAGCAATCCTCTGTGGTCGCCGGACTCTGCGCGGATCGCATTCCACGAGGGCTGGAACCTGTGGGTACTCGAACTTTCGACGGGGCAACTGACGAAGGTGTTCGCCGAAGAGAATATCGTGCCCCTGACTACCTGCTGGTCACGCGACGCCCAGACAATCTATGTGGTGAAGGCCGTGCGGCCCCAGCCCTGGACGCTGTGGACGTTCTCCGCGGACTGGAAGCCGAAGCAGCAGCTTACCTTCGAGAAGGATGGGCTTGCCAGGTACGCTGATTTGTCGCCGGACGGCGCGCTGCTGGTCTTCACGTTGTGCGAAGGCAGGGCTTGCGACCTGTGGGTCATGCCTGCGGGCGGCGGCAAGCGAATCCAACTCACCACGGACCCGGCCTACGATGACACGCCGCGCTGGTCGCCCGACGGCAAGGCCATCGCGTTTACGAGCACGCGGTCCGGCAACTTCGACATCTGGCTGATGGAAGTCGACGCGGCCGCGCTGCTGAAGGAACTGGAGTCACTCAAGTAGGCGGCCACTCGGAGCGAACGACCGTTTCCGCCCGGAGGGCGCGCGATGGTTGCCAGGGACTTTCAGTCCCTGGATGCCGATCCACCCTCCCTCCTCCTTCTTCCTTTCGCCCGGAGGGCGGGCGAGCGTTGCCAGGGACTTCGAGTCCCTGGGTGCCGAACAACCTCCTTCCTCCTTCTTCTTCCCTTCGCCCGGAGGGCGCACGATGGTTGCCAGGGACTTCCAGTCCCTGGACGCCGAGCACCCCCTCCTTCTTCTTCCTTTCGCCCGGAGGGCGAACGGGTTTCACACCAGCACCTTGCTCTCGTCGAACTCGACTCCATGTCTGCGCAGCAGCTCCAGAAACTCGCTCCTGAAGTCCTGCCGCCGGTGGTGCTCCTTCTGACCGGCGATGTACGCCTCGACGGCGGGCACGGCCGACCTGCTGACCGTGAATCCACCGTACCCCTCCTGCCAGGCAAAGCGCCCGGGCAGCGGGAAGGTCTCGTTGATCCACTTGGACGACCGGCCCTTGATCTGCTGAAGCAAGTCTGAGTGTGACAGGTCGGCCCGGTAACGGATCAGCAGGTGGACATGATCAGGCATGCCATTGATCGTCAGCAACATGCAGCCCAAGTCACGCACAATGCCGCCCATGAACGGGTAGAGGTGCGTCTCCCACTCGGGTGTGATGAGTCCGGTACGGTCCTTGGTACCGAAGAGCGTGTGATAGAAGTTCTGTGTCCAGGCGCCGGGCATGTGCTGTCTCCGTCCGCCCTCCGGGCGAGGGAAAGACCACAGCGGTTGCTACACTCCGGGCGAAGGAAGGACCAGAACGGTTGCTACACCATTCAGGGACTCGAGGTCCCTGGCAATCTCGGCGCACCGTGACGCGCGCTTCGGAGCGAGCTTCACGGCAACTGGCCCCTCCTTAACAGTGCTGAGTGGCACCACCTGATCCTCCCGCCACCATTGAAGTTCAGCCTCGCCTGCTCGGCGGCCGCGAGGGTTTCGCGGAAACTCCGGCCCGATACGTGGAGCCTGGGCTCCGCAATCAGACAGGCGGCGCTGGGCTTCAAGGCCGCGCGGATCTCGGCAAACAGGTGCGCGGCATCGGGAATCTCGTGCACGACCGCGAAGGCCAGCGCGAAGTCGATCTGCCCCGCTAGGTCATCGAGGCAAAGAGAGGTCGGCTTGCTCACACGGGGTAGGATGCGGTCCGCGAGCCCTCGGGCGGCCGCACGCTGCTGAAGAGTTGAGAGCATTGACTCCTGAACATCGACGGCCACCACTTTCCCGCCCCGCCCCACCATGTCGGCCAGTGGGAGCGTGAAGAAGCCCAGCCCCGGGCCGATGTCCAGAACGGTCATGCCCGCCGTCACGAAGCGTCCCAGGATCTCCGCAGGCTTGTGGACCAGACGCCGCAGCCGCCCGGCCAGCAGGTAACCGATCCAATGGGGACAGACGCGTGCGGACATGTCTCTCCCGAACCCAGCTGAACCCTACGCCCCGGAAATAGAAACTGGCACAGGGCGCCCGTGCCGCCGACGTGTGCCACGGCTCGTGAGCAGCGGCATGCGGGCGATCGAGCACCGCTCAACAGCAGGTAAACGGACGTGCGCGAACACGCGCCAGCGGCGGTGGGATTCGGCCGCTCCCTAACGGTCGCGGTTCGGATCACTGGCGCCGAATCGCGCACGGTGGTTTACATGCTTGCGGCGTCGTGCGCCGAGGGTGGCGTGCCTTGCTGCGACCACCGTGGTGAGCAAGCACGCCTGTGCCCCAGGAGGCGCGTTCGCCTCCGGTACCCTCACCCCTGCCCCTCTCCCTGCGAGGGAGAGGGGTTCATACGCCGCACGCCAGACGCGCGCAAGGACGGCGGCACACCCGGGAATCGGACGGTGCACCCGGGAATCGGGCGGCGCGCCGCGGCGCCGACTACAGGTTGCTCAGCCGCTTGGGACCGGCGTTGGCAACCTCTTCGGCGCAACCTTCCTTGAACAGTTTGAAGTTCTCGATGTAGCGGGCGGCCAGCGCGTCGTAGGCGCGCCAATACTCGTCCTTGTTTTTCCAGGTGCTGGCCGGGTCGAGCACTTCGGACGGGACGCCCGGGCATTCCATCGGTACCTCGAAGCCGAAGACCTTGTCCTTGCGGAACTTGACCTTCTGCAGGCTGCCGTCGAGCGCGGCGTTGAGCAGGGCCCGGGTGTGGTGAATGCTGAAGCGCTTGCCGACGCCAAACTTGCCGCCCGTCCAGCCGGTGTTGACCAGCCAGGGCTGCGAGCCGTGCTGGGCCATCTTCCCGTTCAGCAGCCGGGCATACACGAAGGGATGATGCACCATGAACGGCGCGCCGAAGCAGGCGCTGAACGTCAGCTCCGGCTCCTTGCCGAGCCCGATCTCGGTGCCGGCGACCTTCGACGTGTAGCCGCTGATGAAGTGGTACATCGCCTGGTTGGGCGACAGGCGGGCGATGGGCGGCAGCACGCCCGTGGCGTCGCAGGTCAGGAAGATCACGTTCTTGGGGTGCGTACGGGTCATCCGCTCGGGAACGACGTTCGGGATGAAGTCCAGCGGATACGAGGCCCGCGTGTTCTCCGTCAGTTGGTCATCATTCAGGTCGACCCTGCGCGAGAGCGGGTCATGGATGACGTTCTCGAGGATGCAGCCGAAGCGGCGGGTGGCCGCGTAAATCTGCGGCTCATGCTCGGCCGACAGGCGAATCACCTTGGCATAGCAGCCCGCCTCGAAGTTGAAGACGCCGCCATCGCTCCAGCCGTGCTCGTCGTCACCGATGAGCCGCCGCTTGGGATCGGCCGACAGCGACGTCTTGCCCGTACCCGACAGACCGAAGAACAGCGCCACGTCGCCGGCGGCGCCGACGTTGGCGGAGCAGTGCATGGCCATCACGTTCCGCAGCGGCAGCAGGAAGTTGAGAATCGTGAACACGGTCTTCTTGATCTCGCCGCCGTAGCTGCTGTCGGCAATGAGACCGAGGTGCTGGGCGAAGTTGAGGACAATGGCCGTCTCGGTCCGCGTCCCGTCCGCGCGCGGATCCGCCTTGAACGACGGCAGCACGATCAGCGTGAACTCGGGGACGAACTTCTTGTACTCGTCCGCCGAAGTCGGCGTGATGAACATGTTGCGGGCGAAGAGGCTCTGCCAGGCGCTGTCGGTGATCACGCGGATGGGGAGGCGGTACTCCGGGTCGGCGCCGGCATAACAATCCTGCACCCAGACCTGCCGACCTTGCAGATAGCTCTGCATGCGCAGGAACAGGCCGTGGAAGCTCTGCCCGCTGAAGGGACGGTTGTACTGCCCCCACCAGATCTTGTCCGCGGTGGAGTCCTCGCGGACGGTGAACTTGTCGGCGGCCGCCCGGGCGGTGTGCTTGCCGGTCCTGACCAGCAGCGGCCCGCCTTCCACGAGCGAACCCTCGCCGCGGAAGACGGCCTCTTCCACCAGCGCCGGCGTGGCCAGGTTCCAGTAGACCCGGTCCAGATGAATGAGCCCGTGGTTCTTGAGCTGATACTCGCTGGCCAGCTCACCCGCTTCCTTGCCGGCGGGCGTCTGCACGTCGAGGTAATTGTTCATAACCAGTCTCTCACCAGTTTGCGGTCGCCGAGGTAAAGCTCCTTCGGCGCGCTAGGATCAAGGGCCCAATTGATGCGTTCGATGCCTTCGGTAATGTCCTTGATGGTGCCGCAGTAGCTCAGGCGCAGGTAGCCGTCCATCCCGAACTCAATGCCGGGCATCACGGCCACCAGCACCTTGTTAAGCAGCAGATCCGCCAGGCGGGCGGAACTCTTGTCGAACGCGGAGAAGTCGGCAAAGCAGTAGAAGGTACCGTCGGGCTTGGTGACCCGCACCCCAGCGAACGACTGCAAGCGTTCCATCATGACGTTGCGGTTGTTCTCGAGGGTGGTGCGCAGGGCGGCCACGCTGGCCTGCGGCCCGTTGAGCGCCGCGAGGGCCGCCTGCTGCATGACCACCGACGGGCCGGACGTCTGATGGCCCTGAATGTTGGTCATCACTTTGATCAGCGCCTTGTTCGCCACCGCCCAGCCGATGCGGAAGCCCGTCATCGCGTACTGTTTGGAAACACCGTTGACAACGATGAGCTTGGAGTCGTCGCCCGTCTTCTTGGCGTACTTGTAGCTACTGACGGGCTGGCGACCGTCGAAGATGAGCCGGTGGTAGATGTCATCCATAATGAGATAGACATCGCGCTTCTCACACAGCTCGACGGTCTCGGCGATGAACTGCTCGGAGTACATCGCCCCCGACGGATTGTTCGGGCTGTTGAGCATGACTGCCCGCGTCCGCGGCCCCATCTTCGACTCGAGGTCCCGGATGCTCGGATAGAAGGAGCCGTCCTTGGGCACCACGGGCACGGGCACGGCCGCGCAGAGCTTGGCCATCTCCGGGTAGCTGACCCAGTACGGCACCGTGAAGATCAGCTCATCCTGTGGATTCAGGATGGCCTGCAGAGCCACCATGATCGACTGCTTGGCCCCGCCGGAGGCAATGACGTTCGCCGGCGTCACCGTGTGCCCATAAAACTCCTCCGTGTAACGCACGATCGCCTGCTTGAGCGGGAGAATGCCGCCTGCGGGCGTGTAGCGCACTTCCGCGGACTCCAGCAGGTTGGCGACCGCAACCAGCGCTTCGAGCGGCGCCTTGCTCTTCGGCTCGCCGCCGCCCAGATGGATGAGCGGTTCGCCCTTGGCCTGCATCGCAGCGGCCGTCTGATTGAGCTTCAGGGTGGCCGACTCACTGATCGTCTGCGCAATGTGGCTGATGCTCATGGCTTTACCCCTGGGACACTCGCCCAGCCCCGCATCCGCAACCGCCCCGGCCGCGACCCGCTGGACGCCCGCAAGTGGTCCCGCAACCCGACCGCGGCCGGAATCCGACCGGCAAGTCGGAAAGGAGTCCTCCTCAGCAAGACGCGGACCAGAGCGCGCCCTCTTGCAGCCCCTCCGGATGGTAGAGGGACCACGCGGGTGCCGTTGCATAGTCGCCGCCGGGGCGACTGATGGCCCCTTCCCTTTGGTGGCCGCGGACCCGCAGGGTACACTCCAGCGGCCGGCGACGCACCGCTGCCGGACTGCCGGATTGGGTCGCATGGCCTGGATCAGACTGCTGTCGCTGGAGGAGTGTCGCCCAGGCCGGGGTACGTTCGTAGAGGCGGCCGGCCGCAAGCTGGCCGTGTTCCTTCACGGCGCGCCGCCCCGACCGGCCGTCATCGACAGCACCTGTCCCCATGCCGGCGGCAACCTGGCGGGCGGCACCGTCGAGGCCGGCACGGTCTCCTGCCCCTGGCACCAGTGGACCTTCGACCTGACGACCGGGGCCTGCACGCACAATCGCCTGGCACGGGTGCGGACGTACCCGGCCGAGGTCCGGGACGCAGCCGTCTGGGCTGACCTACCAGGGTAGGAACGTTGTGACCGGGCACGACCGGGCATACGATTGGCGTCGTGACCGATGATGCAGCCACTGGGCGTATCGGCCGATCGTCGCCGGTTCCCGCGCCGGCAGGCGCGGCCCTATGGTGTGCCGCTGCCGCGAGCGTGGTCGGGGCGGCCGCGATTCTGGACGGCCGGGTCGCCAGCTTGGTCGCCTACCGATTCGTCCCCTACCTGGCACCGCGGGTCTGGCCGGTGTACGTGCTTCCCGTCGCGGCCGCCATCGCCGTCGGCGTGTGCATCTGGCTCTCGCGGCGCCGGCCGGTCAACGAACTGCCGGTCCCTGTCGGACGTGGGGGTCCGCACCCAGCTCTGCCTGCACTCGCCGCCGCCCTGGTTCCCCTTGCCGCATGGTTTGGATCGACGGCACCGCCGCCGAATTCCGCAGGCCCCAGCGCCACCGGCGACCTCGCGTGGTGGCCGGTGTGCCTTGCCATCACAGGCATCGTTTGGAGCATTCGCCTTTTGAGGACAGGCGGGGCAAGCAGTGTACGATCGTCCCGGTTCGCCGACATCGTCACCCCGATCGGACTGGCGGTCGCGATCGTCGCGTCCACTGTCTACCACGCTGCAACACAGCATAATTTCTGGCAACACTTCATGCTTGGGTATGGCGACTTCGGGTTCTATGTTGCCGAACTCGAGCAGTGCCTCCCGTGGAAGGAAGTTGGAACGGGGAGGCTCGCGGACACGGGCATGGCGTATCACGCCATCCCATTGTTCTACCTGCTGTTGCCGTTCTACGCCGTCTGCCGATCGCCGGTCTTCCTGATGGTGGTCGGGCCTCTGTTCGTGAATCTGCCGGCGGCGGCGTTCTACTGGCTGGTGCGGCGGCGGACGGGGTCCGCGCTGGCCGGGCTGGGCGTGGGGCTGGCGTGGTTACTGCTGCCGTCGGTGTCGCGGCTGCCCTATGCGAATACCTACGGGTTCCAGGTGATCTACCTGGCCCTGCCGTTCATCGCCCTGACAATCGCGTTTGCTCATCTGGGGCACTGGCGGTGGTCCTGTGTGTGCCTGGTCCTGGCCGTGCTGTGCAAGGAGACTGCGTGCGGGTTCGCACTGGGTTGGGGAATCTACGCAGCGGTGGTGCTGAAGCGGCGGCGGGCGGGACTGGTCATCGCGGTGGCGGCCGTCGTGTACGCGGCTTTGGCGATTGGACTGATCGCTCCGGCATTTGCCGGCGCGGGGCAGCGCTCGAGGGTCGAGCTGTTCGGCGTGCTGGGCGCAGGTGAGGTATTGGCCCGGCTGGCGCGGCCGCGCGTGTGGCTCTTCATCCTCACGCTGCTAGCGCCGCTTGCGGCCGTCATGGGTCGGCACTGGCGCCTGGCGCTGGCCGCCTTGCCCACCCTGCTGCTGGTGAGCCTGATCCAGGAGCCCGACTACCTGAACCTGAAGTACTGGCACCACAGTTCGATCCTGCCGGCCTTGTTCGGCGCGGCCGCCCTGGGGGTGTCATGGCGTGGCACCAATGCCGCCGCGTCCGGTGTTACCGAGCGTAGCAGCGGGCGAGGGTGCGGCACTGGTGTTCTTGCGTTGCTCATCGGCGTCGCCTTGAGCCATCAACTGTTCGGGTTCTCGCCACTCGCGCAGGCGCACCGCCAGTATGCCGCGGACCCGGTGCTGCAAGCGCCTGACCCACGGCTTGCGGTCGTCGAGCACCTGCGGGCACGGCTGCCGAAGCACCTGACCATCGTTGCCAGTGAGCGTCTGGCGGCGCACTTCACCGATTACCGGCGCGTGCAATCCCTCAGCCGGATCGCCCAGGCGCCTCCGCCGGACGGGTGGGACCTGGCCGTGCTGGATCGCCGAGACACCTGGGATCCGGTGATGCGACAGGTCGGCGCGGACGCCGTGGGCGCGCAGCTCATCGCCGTCGGCTACCGGCAGTTGCTGGCGACGCAAGGCATCGAGGTCTACCTGCTGCCGCATGGCGGGTCTTCGCCGTGACGCGGCAGACACTGGTCAAGATCTGCGGCATCACGACGGCCGACGACGCCTGTATGGCGGTCGAGGCGGGCGCGGACCTCATCGGGCTGAACCTGGTCGCGGGGCCCCGGCGCGTCACACTCGCGGTCGCCGAGCGTATCCTGGCCGTCATGCCGGACAGCGCGAACCGGGCGGTGTTGCTGCTGAGGCTGCGCGCGGGGCGACTCACCGCTGCCGGCGGGCAGCTTCTGGCGAGCCATCCTGGCCTGCACGTGCAACTCTACGGGGACATTTCCCCACCCGCCGTCATCGAGCTGGGTCGCGAAGGGGTACGCTGCATCCTGGTCCACCACGTCGAGTCGGAAGACTCGTTCAACAGCGTACGCCGGACGCTCGAGGCCTGTGCCGGGCATGCGCCCGCCTACGTACTGCTGGACGCCGGCGTTCCCGGCCGGCTCGGCGGCACCGGAACGAAGGCGGATTGGGACGCGATTGCCGAAGCGCGTGGCCGCGGCGTCTTCGACGGTTGGCCGCCGCTGCTGCTGGCCGGCGGGCTGACGCCGGACAACGTCGCCCAGGCCGTACGCCGCGCGCAACCGGCGGGCGTCGACGTCAGTTCCGGCGTCGAATGCGCTCCAGGATGCAAGGACCGCGCCAAGGTGCGGGCATTCATCGAGGCGGTACGGGGAAGATAGCCAGGCACGTCGCGGTGCAGGTGCGCTGTCGCTGCCCCAATGACCATCGGGAACAAGGTGCAGGTGCGCTGCCGCAGCGCCAATGGCCATTGGGAACAGGGTGGCATGGCCGCGCCGCCATGCCTGCTCGCACACTGCAACTCGCTGCCCCCGAAGCATGCCGGCGCCTTCGGCTTGGGCATGCCGCCCCCTTCGGATCGCTTCGGTTCAGCGCGGCGGGCGACGCGTGTTGCGAAACCAGACCAAGGCGTCGTTGCTCAGGCCGCTCAGGCCGCTACGGTCAAGGGTCACGATGATGTCGTTGGCGCCGTCGCCGTCGAGGTCGGCCACGATGATGGAGTTCATCGACGTGCCGCCGGCGATCTGCTGGGGCGCGACGTTCGGGTCGGTGGTGGCCGGGACATTGGAGTTCTCGTCCGCCGGGACGTCGTCAATGACCAGATCCTCCAGCCACTGGTCGTAGACACTGGGGCCCGTCTGCGAATCGAAGAAGGCCAGCCCGCCCTGCGCACCGACGATGACCTCCAGGTAGCCGTCGAAGTTCAGGTCGCCCAGGGCGATGGCTTCCGGCGGGCGCTGCGTGAACTCCGCCAGCGTGTAGACCTGCCAGGGGATGTTGCGCACCGGCTCGCTCGTCGGGGTCTGCGGGCCCTTGTACCACTGGATGATCGCCCCGTCGGTCGAACGCACGACGACGTCGGCGATCCCGTCACGGTCCATATCGCCGACGCGCATGATGTCCGCCTCGGTGGCCAGTTGTCCCACGATCCCCACGTGCCACGCGCCGTCCGAGACGTGGTAGTCATCGACTACGTCAATCCTCGGATTGCGGAACCAGCGGACGTTCATGGTCCCGGCGTCGGGGCGGGTGGCCAACACGTCCAGATCGCCGTCGCCGTCGATGTCAGCAAGTGCCACGCTCTTGACACTTCCCTGCGGATAGCCGTCGGGCACCGGCTCGACCCGCCACGTGCCATCTCGACACGCCACCCGACCGAGGTTCGTGAACAGCAGTATCTCGCTGCCATCCAGTTCGCACGCGGAGTTCCAGGCCGCCACGATATCCGGCGCGCCATCGCCGCCCACGTCACCCACCGTGAAACTCGTGTAGCCGCCCTCCTCCGGCAACGCATCGCTCACACCCGCCCCCGCCAGCAGCGACACGCCGACGGCCACCTCCTCCCACGCCAAGGCCTGGTTCACCCGGCGGGCATCGGCCGGACCAAAGTACACAATAATCAATCCGCTCAGGGCAGCGTCGCTCGGGTTACCGTTCAGGCATGCCGCCCCGGCAAGCAGGCTTTGCTTGACCAGCACGGCCACGTCCAGCCGACCGTCCACGTCGAAGTCCGCCACCGCCAGACCGGCCACGGAGACAACCGGGATGCTGCCGGCCAGCGTGATCGTCTCGAAGACGATGCCGCCGTCCGCCCCGGCGCGCTGCAGGTGAATCTGCACGGGCTCCGACTGGTTCCAGGCGGACACGAGGTCCAACCTGCCGTTGCCGTCCAGGTCGGCCGCCACCACGAACTGTGGGCCGGCGGAGTCCTCCGCGCGCGGGTCAACCTGCACGGCCGTGAAAGTGCTTAGCGTTCGACCGGTCGCCAGGAAGTCCCCCCCGCTGTACCAGGCGTCCGGATTGCAGCCGGTAGCCGCGAGAAGAACGAAGAAGACGGCCGGTATCCACCGCGCACGTGTTGCTGAGACCATCGCAAGACCCCTTGCTGGGCGACTGCGCCGCAACGCCCGGGCAGCGCCACTGCCCGGCCGGCGACGCCTGTTATCCGCGCGCAGCCCCAATGCCTTGGGACTGACGCCGTGCCCGTGTTATCGGCTCTGCACGGGTCGGGCTTTGGAACCCGCTCCACGAGGTTGGAGCCGCGGGGCAGCACGCCCTGCTGTCGCCGCAGCGTCGGAACCCGCGTCCGCGAGAAGAGCCCGTAGAAGAAGTAGCGTCGGCCCCCCACGGCCGACGTGGAGGCGGCCATACGCCCCGGTCTACGCGGCCGCCAGCCCGGCCCGGGAGCCCTGCAACAGGGTGCCGGCTCGGTTGGTAACGGGGTGCCGCGCGGAGGTGTCCGGTTCCGCTCGACAGCCGATACGCATGTCTCGAAAACGCGCGCAACGGGGCACTTTCGAGAGCAGGCGTGCGGGGGTGACGGTGAGGGAGCTGCCACTGACCGCAGCGTTATTGGTGCAACAGCGCTAGAACCTCGCTGCGGGTGCGGGCATCGCTGCGGCAGCGGCCGCGGACGGCCGAGGTCACCATCGTGGCCCCCGCCTTCTTAACACCGCGGCACGTCATGCAGGTGTGGACCGCGAACACCACGACGGCCACCCCCTTCGCCCCCAACTTGTCCACCAGCAGGTCGGCGATCTGGGACGTGAGGCGTTCCTGCATTTGCGGTCGGCGGGCGAACGTCTCGACCACGCGAGCGAGCTTCGAGAGGCCACAAACCTTGCCGTCGGGGATGTAGGCCACGTGGGCCTTGCCCTCGAAGGGCATCAGGTGATGCTCACACATGGAGTTGAACGGGATGTCGCGCAGAACGACCAACTCGTCGTACTGCTCGGTGAAGCTGGCCTGGAGGTACTGGGCAGGGTCCACCTGCAGGCCGCTGAAGACTTCCTCGTACATGCGTGCCACCCGTCGAGGGGTGTCCTTGAGGCCCTCGCGTTCGGGGTCCTCGCCGACGGCCACGAGGATCTCCCGCACGGCTTTCTCGATTCGCTGAAGGTCCATGACGATACAGGATACCCCCGGCGCCAGGGGCAGGCAAAGGGCCGGACGGGGCAGGTTCAGTTGCTCCATTTCACAGGGGAACCGACCGCCGGCGGAGGGTGGCATGGCCAAGCGCAGCGCCGCCATGCCCTCCCGCACACCGGACGGTTTGGTCTGCCGCAGCATGCCGGTGCCTTCGGCTTGGGCAGTGCACCCTCCCGGGTCCCCAACTCCGTGGTCCTGCTGGGCGCCCGCCGGGAGTGCCCGTTCGTTGACGCATCGGTGGTCCCCGCCCAGAATGTCTCTCGCATCGACCGGACATCGGTGCCCCGCTCGCGGGCACCCGCACGCTGAAGGGAGCGAAGCCAGCGATGACGACACCCAGCCCACTCTGGCAGCCGACGGACGCCCAGGTGCGACAGTCGCAGATGTACCAGTTCATGAAGGCCGCGGCCGCCAGGTACGGCTTCCGGGCCGATTGGCCCGGTCTGCACGCCTGGTCCGTCGCCTGCCGGGACCGGTTCTGGCAGGAACTGCTTGACTTCGCCCAGGTCAAACCGGTGCGCCCCGCGACGGCCGTCATGACCGGCACGGGCATGCTCGGCACGAAGTGGTTCCCCGGCATGCAGCTCAACTACGCCCAACACCTGCTGCGTTTCCGTGATGATCGCGTCGCGCTGACGGCCGAGGATGAGCGGGGGCGGACGCGCAGCCTTACCTACCGCGAACTGCACCGGCAGGTCGCGGGTTTCGCGGCCACGCTGCGCGAGATGGGCGTGCAGCGCGGGGACCGGGTCGGGGCGTTCATGCCCAACGTCCCGGAAACCGTGGTAGCGATGCTCGCCACGGCCAGCATCGGAGCCATCTGGTCGTCGTGCTCGCCTGACTTCGGCATCGCCGGCGTGTTTGATCGCTTTGGGCAGATCAACCCGAAGGTGCTGATTGCCGCCGACGCGTACTCGTACAACGGCAAGAAGATCGACTCGCTGCCCCGCGTGCAGGGCATTCAGGAACGCCTGCCGAGCCTGGAACACGTGGTCATCGTGCCGTTCATCGAAACCAAGCCGGACACTTCGGGCATCCGCAACGCCCGCCTCTGGGCGGATTGCATCAGCGCGGCGGAAGACCTGCCGTTTGAGCCGGTCCCGTTCGATCATCCGCTGTACATTATGTATTCGTCGGGCACGACCGGCGTCCCGAAGTGCATCGTCCACGGCCACGGCGGTACGCTGTTGCAGCACATGAAGGAACTGATGCTGCACACCGACATTCGCCGCGACGACGTAGTCTTCTACTTCACCACGTGCGGCTGGATGATGTGGAACTGGCTGGTCAGCGCGCTGGGCATCGGCGCGACGGTCGTCCTGTACGAAGGCAATCCCGGCTATCCCTCGATGCACCACCTGTGGGAGTTGGCCGAGCGTGTGAAGATGACCGTGTTCGGCACCAGTGCCAAGTACATCGCCGCCTGCGAACAGGCAGGGCTGAAACCCGGCAAGGAGCATGACCTCAGCGCCCTGCGGGCCATCTGCTCGACCGGTTCGCCGCTGCCGCCCGAGGGCTTCCGCTGGGTCTATGAGAACGTGAAACAGGACCTCGATCTGGCGAGCATCTGCGGCGGCACGGATATCATCAGTTGCTTCATGCTCGGCAACCCGATGCTGCCGGTGTACGCGGGCGAAATACAGTGTCTCGGACTGGGCATGGACGTGAGGGCTTACAACTTCGACGGCCAGCCGGTCATCGGCGAGAAGGCGGAGCTGGTGTGCTGTGCGCCGTTCCCGTCGCAGCCGGTGTGCTTCTGGAATGACCCCGATAATGAGAAGTACCGCGACGCGTACTTCACGCACTACCTGGGTGTCTGGCGTCACGGCGACTTTGTCGAGATCACGCCGCGCGGCGGCGTAATCGTCTACGGCCGCAGCGATGCGACGCTGAATCCCGGCGGCGTCCGCATCGGCACGGCCGAGATTTACCGGGAGGTGGAGGCGATTCCGGAGATCGTGGACAGCGTGGTCGTCGGCAAGGACACTGCGGATGCCGACGTTGAAGTTTGCCTGTTCGTCGTGCTCCGCCCGGGCGTGACGCTCGACGATGTGCTGGCCAAGCGCATCCGCCAGCGGATCGCCGAAGGTGCCACCAAGCGGCACGTGCCCAAACACATCAAGCAGGTGTCGGCCGTGCCGTACACACTGAACGGCAAGAAGGTCGAGCTGGCCGTCCGCCAGATGATCCACGGCCAACCCGTCAAAAACCGCGACGCCCTGTCGAACCCGGAGGCGCTGGAGCAGTACTCACGCATCGTGTAGTTTGCGGCGTAAGCGCTGTGTGGCAGCAATGGTACTGGCGGCGGCATCGGTAGAGGGTTGTCCGCAGATTGCGCAGATTCCGCCTACGCAATGCGCATCACAGAAAGGAGGCCACCGGTGGACGCCCGGGTGCTGCTTGAGACCATTCTATCGAAGAAGAAGGACTTCAGGCCCGTATGCAAGAAGTATTCCGGAGCGATCACTGTCGAGCTGTTGCGCCGTGCCCTCAATGCACATGGAATACCTACGTCTCCCCGCGATGTCTTTATCAAGGGGTTGGGCATCGAGCTCGACCTCGTGGTTCCCGCAGGACGGGCCGAGCCAGAGTATGGGCTACTATACGACCCGCAGGCAGTTCGCGCTGCGCTGGAGGTGAAGAACTGGGGGGCCTTTCCCGGTACCGAGGAGCGTATCAAGAAGAACTTCCGTAGAGTTCGCAACCATTGCCAATCGCAGGATGTGTTATGCGCGTACGTCACGCTGATGGAGACCGAGGGCGCCCGGCGCGTGACGACCGAGAGCCTTGCTACGCCAGGCTGCGAAGCTTACACGTTGTTCCTGCGCAGGGGCGCTGAGAAGAACGCTCAGTACGAGGACACCACCGAATTCAAGAAGCTGATTGCACGCCTACGAGAACTCACGGCAGGAGACGGCATCGGGAAGCGAGAAACTCACGCCGACGAGAGAGCGGTGCGGACACCTTGTCACCTTGGAAACGGCCCTGCAATGGTTGTCATCGAGGCTCTGACCGAACGCAGGGCCCGCGACGTCCTGCGGGTGCTGGCCAGGCGGGCCCGGGTGCGGGCGGGTTACCTGTTCGGCTCGCAGGTCGAAGGGACCGCCGACCGCTGGAGCGACATCGACGTGGCCGCGTTCATTGACGAGGCGGATCAGTGGGACTTTGAGCAGCGCGTGGCCGCCTGTGTCGAGGCACGCGAGGAAGTCGGCGACGACGTCGAGTTGCACTTATTCCCGAGCGCCTCGCTGACCAACCCGCCCCGGGCCAGCTTCGCGGAGTATGTCCTGAAACATGGCTTGGCGCTGGACGCCAAAGACCTGCGCGTACCGCCCGAAGAATGAGACCAGCAGACCCAAACGACGCGGGACAAGGCTACGCCCTCATGAGCCCCCCGCCGCTCCAGCAAGCGTCTTTGGACTGACGATGACCAGCCCAGCTTGGATCGCGGCCATGCCTCTCAAGTGCCGGCGGTCGCGTCGGTGAGGCGAAACGTGGCGCGGGCGAGGGCGAGTTCGCGGTGGAGGGCGGCCGTGCCCTCGACGGTCGTCACCCTGGACCGCCCGTGGTATAATGCCCACCAAGGCGTTTGGCCGAGGCGTGGGGGTGTAGCTCAGTCGGCAGAGCAACGGCCTTTTAAGCCGTAGGTCCCGGGTTCGAGTCCCGGCACCCTCGATGCGACATCTCTGGCGCGGCGTGCGCGGGTGGGCGCGTGCCGGTGAGGGCGGCGAATGCAGAATGATGAGGGTAGGATTCAGAAAGAAGTTGCCCAACAAAGCCCCTTTCTGAATCCCTCCTTCTGCGTTCTGAATTGGCCGTCTGTGGCTCCCTTGTACGCCCACGGTGTGCCCCTACGGATCGGAGGTTGCGTCCGATCCCGGGCCCAGCTTGATCGTCGGCAGCGTGATCGTTTCGCCGACGGCAGGAAGGCTGAAAGGCACGTACACACCGCCTTGCCAGTGGACCCAGCGGTAGGCAGGCGACTCCAGCGGCTGGCGGAAGTGAAACGTGATCTCGGCCGGACGCTGATCGGCCGTTGCGGCCGTGATCTCGATCGTCACTTCGCGCAGAGCAATCCGCTGCCCAAGTTGCAGAGGATGCCCATCATCACGAAACAGGCGGTCGAGCAACTGAGCGGCATAACCGACGTTCAGGAGGGCAGGGGGACGACCGTCAGACTGCGGGATCGTGCCGGGCGCCGGGTAGAGGCCGCCGCCCGGACGTACGACAAGCGTGTGCTCGTCGGGGCGGTACACCTCGGCCCCGCAGACGCCCGAGCTCAAAACCAGCGTCCGGGCCGGGAGCGGCCGCCCGTTCAGAGCCTGAAACACCGGCGCAAACCTCGTAAACAGGGAGCAGGGAGTTTGCATCACGAAGACGCTCTGCTGCGTCACCTGCTCGTCGGCGGGGAGGGTAGCGCCCGCCCGCGCGACCACGCGGTCGAACGCCGCCAGATAGAACGGTGCGAGCACGAAGTTCACCGGCGACATCACGAAGTGGACGAGCACGAACAACACGCAAAGAACCAGGCGGCCGCGTTTGCCCCAGCGCGTCCGCGGCAGCCAGGGTGCCCTGCTCACCCGCGACAGCGGTCGCGGGTGAGCAGGGTCCAACGCTCGCGACGCATGCCCACTCCCGCCTGCGGCGGGTGAGGGCATGGCACCCGGCGCCAACGTCCGCACGCCGGCGAGGTACTGCGCCAGCACGGCCATGCCGCCGAGACTGACAAACATGAGCAGTCGATCCGTGGGGTATGTGGCACCAACCGGCAGCATGGCGAGGACGCTGCCCAGCAGCCAGAACCGCGCGGTTCGATCGTGGCGGATCAGCGGCGTGAGCACGACCGCCAGCAGGGCGACCAGGCCGACGCAAACCCACCAGAACACCCGGCGGCCCGCGGCCGACAGCAGAATCTGCAAGTCGCACGCCGACAATCCCCATTGCCCCCAGATCAGGAGCGGAATGCGTTCGACAAGGGCGTGCGCGTAACGTAGCGGATCCTGGACCGGGTCGATGTACACTTCTGAGCCCGCGACGCCGTGGCCGGTGAGGTGGCAGACGACGCTCCAACCAACGCCCACGGCCACGCAGGGCAGCAGGCTCAGAAGGCGCCTCGCCCAGGCGCCCCGATCGACGAAGACCACGTAGGCCACCAGATACCCGCCGGTTGCTACCGCCATCTCCGCACTGAGCACGGCCGCGAGCAAGCACAGCGGTGCCCACACCGCTCCCCAGCGCCAGCCCTCACGCCGCCAGCGGTCGTAGGCGAGGATCGCCAGCAGGCCGAAAAACATCGCCACGGCCGCGTTGCGCCCCGCCATCCAGGTGGCCGGCATGGCGTGGGCATCGTCCACGGCGAAGAGCAGCGCGGCCAGGCCGGCTGTCCAGGTGGGCCCGTGCAGTCGCCGATACAGACACGTCGCGGCCAGCACCACCCCGGCATACCACAACAACGATTGGGCGTGCATCAGCACCGGCCACTCGGGCCAGGCGTGGTAGTCCAGCCAGAGCGTCAGCCCGGTGACCGGACGCAGGAAGGCAAGCCGTAGTCGCTCATAGGACCACCACGGCAGCAAACCGATCTCAATGTCGCGACGGACGGCACTCGGATCGCCGTCCTGGAAGTTGTAGAGCTCGACGAACGAGCGCTCAAACCCCTCGACCTGGGGCAAACCGATAAGCGCCGCGCGGTGGCCGTGGTCGTCACCGAGCCACCCGAACCACAGCGATGGCGCGCCGAGTCCACAGCCCAGCAGGACGGCGAAGAGGTAGGTGCTCCGCCCGGCAAGCCAATGGTGCCGAGGGCTGGTGCGGACGTGCTGAACTGATGCTGGTGGGCCGCTGGGCATTGCGTTGTGCTCACCGAGGCGGGGGATCCTAAGTAGGACCACGCACCTGGAAGACCGGGAGGGTGGCAGGCCCAAACCGAAGGCGCCGGCACGCTGTGGCGACAACCGGCCGCGCGCCCGGGCGAAAGCAGGGCGGCGCTGCGCTTGGCCATGCCACGCTACTCGTGTGCCTTCGGGTTGGCCCTCTTCAGTACGGACCCCCTCAGGGTTCCAGTTCCGCCACGAAGCACCGGGGGCCCAGCGGCTCGCCTGTCGCCCGTTGCGTCAGCTCGCGCCAGGAGTACAAGGCGCCGGGGGCGAACACCCGCGTACGCAGGTACTCGCCGATCCGCGGATCGTTGCACCAGTCGATGCGGCGGGGGTCGGTGACTCCCAGCACCTTGCTCGCCAGTTGGTGGCGGACCTGGGCCGCGAAGAGTTCGCCCAGCAGGTAATTGTGATAGTAGGCCGGTGTGCCGAGCACGTGGGTCTTGGCGGCGTAGTCCGGGCGCTGCACGCTCTCCGGCGGATTCAACAGTTGATACTGCCGCTTCAGGTCCCACCACAGTTTGCCCAGGTCCTGCTCCGGGTTGGCGTACATGCCGTGCTCGAAGCGCACCATCACCTGGGCCCAGCGGCTGAAGATCAGGCGCTCCGTGCGGAGGCGAGCCCGCATCGCCCCGGCCACCTCGTGCGCGGTCGTCGGCTCGACCTGGAGCGTGTCCCGCAGCCAGCTTTCGTTCATGCTCAGCGCTCCGAACATGACCGCAATGCCCTCGGTGGTCAGGCCGTGGGCGGCCGAGCGCAGCAGGAACGGTGCCTGCGGATCGAGATACTTGTCATAGACGGCATGCCCCAACTCGTGCAGCAGCGTATCCGCCCAGTAGGCATTGGGCTTCAAATTGCACAGCACGCGGATGTCGCCGGCCCGGTCCAGATGAGCACAGAACGCGTGCGGGCACTTGCCAGGCTTCTCGTAGAGATCGCTGCGGACAAGGATGTCCTCGCAGGGCAACCCGATCCCGGCGTAGTATGCCTTGGCCAGTTCCACGAGATTCGCCCGGGCGAACAGGGCGTCCGCGTCGAGCTCTCCGGTGGGTGGCGCCTCCTGGAAGAAGAGGTCGCCGAAATGCCAGGGGCGCAACTGCCCGGCCGGGATGCCAAAGTGGGCCGCCCGCTCGCCGTCGATGCGCTGCTTCAGCTCGGCAAACGGCTGCCGGGTCAGCACGTCCAGTTCGTCAAACATCGCCAGCAGCTCCGCCTCCTCCATCTCCTGCATGGTCAGGCTCAGGACATAGTAGTTGGCGAACCCCAGTTGGCGGGCCAGCGTGTTACGCAGGGCAACCAGTTCCCTGAGTTTCGCATCCGCCTTGGCACCCACTTCCATGTACGCCTTCCACGTTGCCGCGGCCGCGGCGGAATCACGCGTGCTGCCGAGGATCTCCCGGACGTCGTTCTCCGTCAGGTCCTTGCCGGCCACGCGGCTGCGATGGGTGTTGAAGATCTGATCGAGCTCGTTCTCGAGGGCAACGATGCGCTCGTGCAACTGCGGGTCGCCTTGGCTGCGCAGGTAGGAGCGGTACATCACCTCCACTTGCCGGCGCAGGGCGGGATCGGTGACCTTCCCGCCTTCCTTCAGGGCCTTGAGCTGCCCGAAAACCTGCGGATCGCTGTGCAGCTTCACGACGGCCGTTTCGGCGGCTTGCTTGCGTGCGAACGCCTGGTCCGTACCGCTGACGTTCGCCTCCCATGACGCTGCCTGCGCTTCCAGGAACAGCGGCTTGAACTTCGCCAGGTACGTGTCCAGCAACGGCGTAAACTCCACCTCCGCGCCCGCGGCGCCCTCGCCCGCCCACACGGGAATCGTTCCGCACGCCGCCACGATGATCATCCAGCAACCTATTCGCATCTGCCGTCTCCTCCAGCGGGCGACCGAGCATCGGTGAACGGGCCCCGGGGGCATCGGCCCTGGCGGGGGCGTCACCGCACCACCGATCGCAGCGGTCATCGTAGCAACCGGCGTCCCGTTGGCAAACGCCAAGGGGGCGCACGCCGGCATCAGCGGGACGGCCCGGGGCGGATGACGCGGCGTCGGACCCTGTGGCCATCGTTGTGCGCCGCGACGCTCTCGCCACCCGCGTCGCCCGCGCGCAGCAACCCTACCGTGGGCGGCCTGGCCCGGCCTGCACGCTTCAGGCGCCGCCGGGCAAGGGTGGGCGGCCATTTGCCAATCGCCCAGGGCGGCGGGACAATGACATCGCCATGACTACGCCGGTCCTATGGCCCTATCAATCGCCCGCGGACCATGAGGCGATCTCGGCAATGGTCCGGCAGCGCTCGACCAACACCGCCGACGTGCGGGAGGTCGCGCTGGCCGGGCTGGACCTGGCGGCGGCGCGGCGGGTGCTCGACTTAGGCTGTGGCTTTGGCTTCCTGGCCGAGGCCCTGGCACCGCGTCTGCCTGCCACGACCCGCGTGCTCGGCGTGGATGTATGGGCGTCGAACCGCGAGCCCTTCCTCTCTCGGCTGGCGTGCCGGCACCGGACGGGCGCGTTCGAGTGCCTGGAGGTCCAGCGCCAGGTCCCCTGGCCCCGGCGCAGTTTCGACCTCGTTACCTGCTCCTACTCCCTGTATTTCTTCCCCGACATCATCCCGGAAGTGGCCCGCGTCCTGAGTCCGGAGGGGATATTCCTGGTCATCACGCACAGCGAGCACTCGTTTCGCGGCTTGTTCCATGCGGCGGGGCTCGACGCGGAAGGATCGCGTCTGCGGGCCCTGCTGGGGCACTTCTCCGCGGAGAACGGTGAGCAGAAGCTCGCGGCCTGGTTCGAGGACGTGCGGCGCGTGGACTACAAGAACGAGTTGCGTTTTGAGCGGGCCCACCTGGATGAGCTGCTAGCGTATGTGCGTTTCAAGGTGCCATTGCTCTTTCCCGGCGCCCGTGCCGACGGGCCCGTGCCCCCGGCCCAGGCCGAGCACGTCCGGGCGACCCTCTCCCGCCGCGGCACGGTGATCATTGAAAAAGATGATGCCATCTTCCACTGCCGGAGGCCGCGATGCCCGTGAACACCCGTTTCTGCGCCCAATGCGGTGGACCCGTCACGACTCAGGAAGTCGGCGACCGACCCCGCGACGTCTGCTCGGTCTGCGGCACGGTGTTCTACCGGAATCCCCTGCCGGTGGCAGCCGCCGTCGTCCTGAACGACCGGCGTGAAGTCCTCCTCGTCAAACGCCGGCAGGAACCCCATCGCGGCATGTGGTGTCTGCCGATCGGGTTCGCGGAGCTCGGCGAGACCATCGCCCAGGCCGCCGGCCGCGAACTCAAAGAGGAAGCCGGCATCGACGGGCAGGTCGTCCGCCTGCTGGACACCGACTCCCACTACAGCGATCACTACGGCGACCTGCTCATCGTCACGTTCGAGATGACCAAGCTCGGCGGCCTCGAGCGGCCCGGGGATGACGCCGAGGCCGTCGCCTACTTCCCGCTCGACGCCCACCCGCCGCTCGCCTTCTCCTCCAATGACAAGGCCCTGGCCTGCTGTGTGCGGGTGCACCAGGATGAGTGGGCCATCCAGGATTCGTTTCAGCAACTCGAAACGCCCAGCGCGCAAGCTTTGCTCTCCGACGCCCTGGTGACCTTGATCCGAGACCAGGCGGCCGAGGTCACCCGCGCCTGGCTGGCGGACGTGCGCTCCAACCCCAGCACGCCCAGCTACCCCGGCCTCGATGCCGCGGTCCTGCATGACCGCGGCTTCACGGCGCTCTCCCAGTTCGGACGCTGGTTGCGCGGCAACGAGGCCGAGGACGAGGTGCGTGCCTTCTACCGCGCCCTCGGCGTGGAGCGTCGGGCGGACGGTATTGCCTTCCACGAAGTTGTCAGTTCCCTAAGCCTCCTGCGCAAGCACGTGTGGCTGCATGCCTGTCGCCGCGACGTCTGGAGCACGCTCCTGGACGTGTACCGCGTCCTGGAGCTGAACCGCCGTATCGCGCTGTTCTTCGACAAGGCGCTCTACGACGCTGCGCGCGGCTACGAGAGCTGCCCCCCTCCCGACGCGTCCCCACATCCATCCTGACGGTCGGCCGTCATCCCCCATAGCTTCCGCCCCGATCACTTGGGGCAAAGGGCGGTCAGTGTGATGCCGGCTCCGCTTGGTTTCGCCTTGCGCCTTGGTCTTTGTACTCGTTCCTATGGCCTTCTCTTGTCATTCATTCACCAAAAAAGAACCGTCAAAGCTCCCATATTGTCACCGAACATATATCCCAAAATGCGCAGTGCCGCCAAATTACTCGGCCTACGTTGGGCATCCCCTTGGTGCCCCAATTCGCGACTAGGGTGATTCCCTTGCTTGACGCACGTGCGGCCGCTACAGTAGGATAGGGAGCCTGAGAAGCGCACGGCAGTCGCGTGCTGCCGTTAGGGGACGTACGTGGAGGGCGGAACGGCGCTGCCGGAAGTTCGGCGCGCGGTTCCGGTAGAAGGGGGCGAAGAACACCCATGAGGTGGACAACATTCCTTCTCACTCTGGCGTTGGCCGCCTCGGCCCACGGTTTTCCGACGACGATTGCCACCTTCGCGGATCCTACGGGAAGCGCGGGCGAGCCGCCGGTGTTCAGTTTCGATGCCGTTAATCAACTGCTGACGGGTGGCTGGGCCGGCGATGGGCTGACGCTGCAGACGTACATAGCCACGTATTCCAACGCAACGTTCACCATGACACTGGTGGTGGCGGACTCCTCAGTACTACCAACGCAGGTCGGAGGGGGAACGATACGCTTCTATGCGAGCGGCGGACAGGAGGTGTTCGTCATTGACTTCGACTCGGGCGACTTGGGCCCGCTCGCCTTCGGCGCGACGGAGTTCCTCAACCTCAATGTGGTGACGTTCTCCGGCGCCATCATTCCGGTGCCCTACACCCAGGAGAGTTTCGCGTTCTCCTTCGCCAATCAGCTCCTGGTTGGCGAAGACGGTAGCTTCACGGCCACGGCCGCGTTCACCTCGTCGGCGCTTGTCCCCGAACCGGGGATGCTGACGCTGGTGGTCATTGGACTGGTCATGGCCGGCCGCCGTCACCGCCAGGATGCCTGCTGAAACCAAACCAGTCTGTGACGCAATGGTGCGATGGGCACCATTTCCGCTTGCGCTGTGCGCGGCGGGTCTGTCTTGGCCTACACCCCCTCAACTTCCTGCCTGCAAGACGGTGCGCTTGCGTTATGCTGCTGCACCGCGGACCACACACCATTCCGGGGCGGCGTCCGCGGCACGCCGATTGCCAAGGCATTGAAAGCCGGCGACGCACCCGTGCTTTCGTGGGCGCCGAGACCGGTTCCGATGGTGTACGCAGTTGGTGGGTACGGCGCGGCGCCCCCAAGGCGGGACGATCGTCCTGCATGCAGGTAGGTGTGGGCGCGTTTATGGGCGAGAGGCCCATGTCACGTGGCTGACGCCCCCTGCCACGGGCGGGACGGCCGGGCCGTATCCAGGTGGGTGGGCGGCAACGGGTAAGTGAAAGGAGAGCAGATGGCCAAGGTGCTGGTCGTTGACGATGACCCGGACATGGTGGAAGCGTGCCGGCTCGTCCTGGAGGGTGCCGGGCACCAGGTATTCGGCGCTCCGAGCCGCGACGAGGGCATGAAGGCCGTCAAGGCCCACAACCCGGACCTGCTCATCCTGGACGTGATGATGGCCCAGCCGGACGACGGTATCGCCATGGCGCAGGACTTGCGACGCCAGGGGTTCCGGAAGCCGATACTGATGCTGACGAGCATCGGCAAGGTGACGGGGCTGGAATACGGTCAGCAGGAGTCGGTCGTGCCGGTGGATGACTTCGTGGAGAAGCCCACCGACGCTGCGACCCTGGTGGCGAAGGTGAAAGCGCTGCTGGCGGGGCAGCGGGGAGGCTAATGCGATGTTGCATACCGAGCCTGAGCGCCTGACGCAGGAGATCCGATCGCTGGGGGAACGGTTCGGAAAGGACCGGGCCGCCCTGATTCCGACCCTGCAGGAGATTCAGCGCCGCTACCGCGGGATTTCACCGCTGGCGATGCAGATTGTCGCGGACATGCTGGACATTCACCCGGTGGAGGTGGACAGCGTGGTGTCCTTCTACAGCTTCCTGGACGCGAAGCCGAAGGGTCGCTACGTCATCCGCCTCTGCCGGACGATCTCCTGTGACATGCAGGGGAAGGAACGGGTCGCTCGGCAGTTGGAGAACGACCTGGGCATTACCTTTGGCCAAACGACGGCGGACGGCAACTTCACGCTGGAGTGGGCCAACTGCCTGGGGATGTGCGACCAAGGGCCCGCGCTGCTGATTAACGAGAAGGTCTACACGCGCGTAACGCCGGAGGCGGTGCACGGCATTCTGGAAGAGTGTCGGCAGGCCTTCGGGCTCCACGCGCTGCAAGCCGAACAGGAGCATGCCGCATGAAAGCTGCCCACCAGGGTCCGTTGACCTTCGCGAAGGTGCAGGCGGATACAGGGCTGAAAACCGCCCTGAACAAGACCCGCGCGGAGGTCATTGCAGAGATCAGCGCGTCGGGGCTCAAGGGCCGCGGCGGAGCGGGTTTCCCCACCGGGGTGAAGTGGAACTTGGCGGCGGCCGCCCGCGCCGACCAGAAGTACGTCGTCTGCAACGCCGACGAGGGCGAGCCGGGCACCTTCAAGGACCGCGTCATTCTGCTGGAGCACGCCGACCTGGTGCTGGCGGGCATGACCATCGGCGGCTACGCCATCGGGGCGACCAAAGGCATCCTCTACCTGCGCGGCGAGTATGCGTACCTGCGTCCGCACCTGGAGGACGCGTTGGCCCGCCGGCGGCAGCAGGGGCTGCTGGGCCCCGGGATAACGGGAACCAAGGGCTTCCAGTTCGACATCGAGATGCGGATGGGCTCGGGCGCCTACGTCTGCGGTGAGGAAACCGCGCTGATCGAGTCGCTCGAGGGTCACCGCGGCGAGCCGCGCAACCGCCCGCCGTTTCCCGTGGACACCGGCTTCTTCCGCCAGCCGACGATCGTCAACAACGTCGAGACGCTCGCCTGGGTAACCTGCATCCTGGCGAAGGGTGCGGAGTGGTTCAAGGGTTTCGGGACGGACAAGTCGGCCGGGCTGAAGCTGTTCAGCGTGTCGGGCGACTGTGCCCGGCCGGGGGTGTACGAGTTTCCGCTGGGCATTACGGTGACGGCGCTGCTGAAGGAAGTCGGCGGTGAGGGAGCCAAGGCCGTGCAGATCGGCGGCGCCTCGGGCCACTGCGTGCCGGCGAGCCAGTTCGGACGCAAGATCGCGTTCGAGGATGTGTCCACGGGCGGCTCGATCATCATCTTTGGTCCGCAACGGGACATGCTGGCCATCGCCCACAATTTCCTCGACTTCTTCGTGGAGGAGTCGTGCGGGCAGTGTACGCCCTGCCGCATGGGCAACGTGAAATTGCGGGAGGGGGTCGAGTTGCTGGAGCAGGGGAAGTGCTCAATGGCGTATCTGCGGGAGTTGTGCGCCTTGGGCGAGACGATGCAACTGGCAAGCAAGTGCGGGCTGGGGCAGTCCAGCCCGAACGCCTTCCTGTCGATCGTCAGTAACTTCAAAGACGAGATCATGGGGCGTACCGCCGCCGGGTCGTCAGTTCGGTAAGGAGTGGAGCATGGTTTCGGATAACGTACCGCAGGACGTCGGCCGGGCCCCGCGCAGTCAGCAGCGCCAGACGGTGGCGCCGCCGCAGAACCTGGAGAGCCTCGGCGCCCGCGTCCTGTGCACCATCGACGGCAAAGAGGTCCGGGTGCCGGTGGGGACGACGATCCTGGCGGCCGCCCGCGAGCTGGGCATCCGCATCCCCACGCTGTGCAACCACGATGACCTTTGCGTGGCCGGCGTGTGCCGGGTCTGCGTCGTGGAAGTCGAGGGCCAGCGCACCTTGCAGGCCGCCTGCGCCTATCCCGTCACCCAGCCGACGAAGGTCTGGACGCACACGCGGAAGGTGCGGCAGGCGCGCCGGCACATCATCGACCTGCTGCTGGCCGACCACTACGGCGAGTGCTACGCGTGCAGCCGCAACAACAACTGCGAGTTGCAGTCGCTGGCCAAGGAGTACGGCGTCGATTTCTTCCGCTTCGGACATCCCGAGAAACCGCGCTACGAGATCGACCGCTCCAGTCACTCCGTCGTGCGCGACATGAACAAGTGCGTGCTCTGCCGGCGCTGCATCCGCACCTGCATTGACTTGCAGGAGGTGGGCGTGCTGGAGGCGATCCACCGCGGCCACGACACCAAGGTGGCCACGTTCCTCGACAAGCCGCTGGCCCAGGTGGTGTGCATCAACTGCGGGCAGTGCATCAACCGCTGCCCGACGGGCGCCCTGCGGGCCAACGACCCGACCGACGACGTCTGGGCCGCCATCGACGACCCGACCAAGCACGTGGTGATGCAGACCGCGCCGAGCCCGCGGGCGGCGATCGGGGAATGCTTCGGCCAGCCGGCGGGCAAGGCCTTTACGTTCGAGCTTAACACCGCCCTGCGGCACTGCGGGTTCGACAAGGTGTTCGACACGAACTTCACGGCCGACCTGACCATCATCGAGGAAGGCACCGAGCTCATTATCCGCCTCTACAAGGCGCTGGTGCAGAAGGACAAATCGGTGGCCCTGCCGCAGTTCACGAGCTGCTCGCCGGGCTGGGTGAAGTACATCGAGCACTTCTACCCGCAGTACCTGCCCAACGTGTCCAGCGCCAAGAGCCCACAGCAGATGTTCGGCGCGCTCATCAAGACGTACTACGCTAAGTTGCAGGGCATCGACCCGAAGAACATCGTCAGCGTCGCCCTGATGCCCTGCTCGGCCAAGAAATTCGAGTGCAACCGGCCGGAGATGTGCGACAGCGGGTACAAGGACGTTGACTACGGGCTGACCACCCGCGAGCTGGGCAAGATGATCAGCGAGGCGGGCATCGACCTGCCCGCGATGCCCAAGTCCGACTTCGACGACGTGTTCGGCACCGCGACCGGCTCCGGCGTGATCTTCGGCGCCACCGGCGGGGTCATGGAGTCCGCCTTGCGCTGCGTGATCGAACTGGTCACCGGCAAGAAGGTCGAGAACTTCTACGAGCATGCCGAGATTCTGCCGGTGCGCGGGTTCGAGGGCGTGCGCTACGTGGAGATTCCCATCACGGCCGTGGGCCCCGTGCCGGACCTGGTTAAGCACCTGGTGCCGGACTGGAACTGGCTGAAGGGCGCGACGCTGAAGGTGGGCGTCTGCCACGGCACGGCCAACGCCAAGAAGGTGATGGAGGACATCAAGGCGGGCGGCAAGTTCAGCGAATGCCATTTCATCGAGTTCATGGCGTGTCCCGGCGGGTGTCTGGGCGGTGGGGGTCAGCCGATCCCGACGACGCCGGCCATCCGGGCCGCTCGCGCGAAGGCCATTTACAGCGAGGACCGGGCCTACACCGTGCGCAAGTCGCACGAGAACCCGGTCATCCAGCACATCTACAAGGAGTTCCTGACCGACGGCCCCTGCGGGCACGTCAGCCACAAGCTGCTGCACACTCACTACACCGCCCGGGGGAAGTACATTCCGTAGGGGCGCTGGCGTGCGCTCCGTTATCTTATCTGTCGGCTGCCCCCTTCCGGGGGCGGCGGCGGGAACAAAGGGAGAGGGCTGGGCTCCGGCGCCCAGGGTTTGCACCCTGGGCTGGCGACTTTGACCCCTGCGGGGTCATCGCAGTGTCCCCTCTGCCGACTGCCTGCGCCGAGCCGGTGGGCACGACCCGGATGAGCAAGTTGACGCCCGGAGCCGGGCCGGTACGTTACGGTCCGCAGGGTCGGCCGGGACGCTCCCGGCAGCGTACACCGCGTCTGAGGAAGTGGTCCATCGGGCCGCAAATGGGAGGCTGCACATGACAGACAAGCACATCATCGTCGGGATCCACGTGACCAACCGTGCCCAGCGGGCGGGAGACGTGCAGAAGGTCTTCACCGAGTACGGCTGCAACATCAAGACGCGCCTGGGTTTGCACGAGGTGCATGACAACGTCTGCGCCCCGAACGGGCTGATCGTGCTGGAGATGCACGGCGAAGAGCCGAAGTGCAACGAGATGATCCAGAAACTCAAAGGCATCCCGGGCATCGAGGTGCAGAAGATGGTGTTCGGGCACTGAGCGGAGTAGCGAAGGTCGAGTCGCGAATAGCGAAGGAGGAATGCGAGAGGCAAGAGGGACCAGCCGCACGCCGCTGAGGGTGGGGAGCCGAAAGCTGACGGCTGAAAGCTGGAGGCTGATAGCGGGACATGACCATGGCTGTTTCGCCGAGCCAGCGTGTCAGGCAACTGCGCGAGGAGATCGCCCGCCACGACTATGCCTACTACGTCGAAGCCAACCCCGTCATCAGTGACCGCGACTACGACCGCCTGCTCGAGGAGCTGCGCCGCCTCGAGGAAGCCCGTCCCAACCTGATCACGCCCGACTCACCCACCCAGCGCGTGAGCGGAGCGCCGCTGGCCGAGTTCGCACACGTCCGCCACAGCCTGCCCATGCTGTCGGTGGACAATACCTACGATGAAGCCCAGTTGCGCGAGTTCGACGCCCGAGTGGCCAAGGGGCTGGGCGGCGAATCCTACCGCTATCTCGTGGATCCCAAGGTGGACGGCGTGGCCGTCGCGCTGCGTTATGAGGCCGGCCTGCTCGTACTGGCGGCCACGCGCGGCGACGGCACCACCGGCGACGACATCACCCGGAATATCCGTACGCTGCGCTCGGTGCCTCTGCGGCTGTTGGGCAAGGACGTGCCCGACGTGCTGGAGGTCCGCGGCGAGATCGTCTGGCCGACGGCGTCGTTCCGGCGCTACAACGCGCAGCGGGAAAAAGCGGGCGAGCCGCTGTTTGCCAACCCGCGCAACGCCACCGCGGGGACGCTGAAGCAGCTTGATCCGAGGCAGGTGGCCGGACGCGGCTTGCAGTTCGTCGCCCACGGCTTCGGCGTCATCGACCCGCTGCGGGAATCCACGGCCGGCGCTTTGATGAAGCGGTTGCGGCAGTGGGGCATCCCGACCAGCCCGTATGCCGTGCTGTGTGACTCGATCGACAAGGTGATCGGGCACCTGCCGGAGTGGGATGCGCGGCGCGAGAAGCTGCCCTATGAGACCGACGGGCTGGTGCTCAAGCTCGACGCTTTCGATCAGCGTGACGCCCTGGGGGCCACCGGTCGCTACCCGCGCTGGTGCATCGCGTACAAGTTCGCCGCGGAGCAGGCCCAGAGTGTGCTGCTGACGGTGGACTTCCAGGTCGGCAAGCTCGGCACGATCACGCCGCGGGCGGTGATGGAGCCGGTGCAGCTTTCCGGCACGACGGTGCGGCACGCCTCACTGCACAACTTCGACCAGGTGGACCGGCTCGACGTGCGCATCGGCGACACGGTGATCGTAGAGAAAGCCGGCGAGATCATTCCGCAGGTCGTCGACGTGGTGCGCGAGAAGCGACCGCGGAACGCCAAGCCGATCGGTCGCCCGACGACCTGCCCGGTCTGCGACGGCGACGTCGTCCAGGACGAAGGCGGTGTGTTCCTGCGTTGCATCAACCCCGCCTGCCCGGCCCAACTCAAGGAGCGCCTCACGTATTTCGCCGGGCGCAACCAGATGGACATCGAGGGCGCCGGCGAGGTGCTCGTCAACACGCTCGTCGAGAAGGGCTTCCTGCACGATCACGCGGATTTCTATCACCTGCACGAGCGCGAGGACGAGCTGGTCGCCCTGGAACGCCTGGGAGCGAAGAGCGTCGCCAACCTGTTGGCAGGCATCGAGCGCAGCAAGCGACAGCCGCTCGCCCGCGTGCTGGCGGCCCTCAACATCCGCCACGTCGGCGCCGCGACGGCCGAGGCGCTGGCGGAGCATTTCGGGGCGCTGGACAAGCTGATGGAGGCGGACGAAGAGCAACTCATGGAAGTCCCGGACGTCGGACCGGAGGTTGCCCGTAGCATCCGCGGCTTCTGCACCGCAAGCGCGGGCATCAGGACCGTGCAACGGCTGCGCGACGCCGGCGTGAACCTGACGCAGCCGCGCCGCCGCGTGGCCGGCGGCTCCCCGCTGGCCGGCAAGACCGTCGTCGTCACCGGCACGTTGAGCGGGATGACGCGCCAGGAGGCCCAGGAGGCCATCAAGCGCCTCGGCGGCACGCCGGCCGGCAGCGTCAGCAGGAAAACCGACCTCGTCGTCTGCGGCGAAGCCCCCGGCTCGAAGCTCGCCAAGGCGCGGGAACTGGGCGTCCGGACGATCGACGAAGACGAGTTCCTCAAACTGATCGGGCGTTGAGTCGCCAGCCTCCCCGCGGCCTCGTCGGCACCGCGCCATTGCTCTCGAAGCCAATGCATGTTAAGCGTGCGTAAGAGCGGGGGACTGCCGCGACGTTTACGATGACACGACGCCTTGTTCAATCGGTTGCCTGCACAACGCAAGTGGACGAACTGCGCGCGCAGGCAGTCGCCGCCGCGCAGGGTGGCTGGGACGGCGTGGAGCTGGTACTCCAGGGCGAGCCGGCGGACGCGGCGGTGACCGTGCCCGAGGTCGCCACGCCGGTCTGGGCAGTGGCGCTGCGGTGCAGCGACACGCGGGCGGAGGCAGCGGCCACGAAGGTCGTCGCGGCCCTGCCGTGGACGCAACATGCCGGGGCGCGCACGCTGAATCTCCAATTGCCGGGGCTCGTCGGAGCAGGCGAGGAGACAGGTTTCCACCGTTACGCCGATGCCCTGAACTTCCTGTACGATCTGCTCGCGCTGCTCTACGTCGAAGCGGAGTGCAGCGGCGTGAAGCTGGCCGTCGAGGCACCGGCACCGGGGTGGCTGGGGTCGCCGGTGGAACTGCGCGACCTGCTCGATCGCGTGGCCAGCGGCGCGGTGGGCGTCTGCGTGCACGCGGCGCGGCTGCCGAGTATGCCGATCCTGGAGGACTGGCTGCTGACCCTGGATCGGCGGGCGTTCGCCATTCGCCTGTCCGCGTCGTCCTTCGCGGCCGGGCCAACCGGTATCAACGTGAAACCAGTGGAGCGGCTGCGGGCAGCCCTGGATGCGGCTGACTACCGTGGCCTGATCATCGCCGGCCGCGCAGTGCCCGCCGCGGCATTGGCGGGTGGCCCAGGTCCTTCGGCGAGCGTGGGTGGCCCAGGTCCTTTGGACCTGGGGGACTGATGAAAGCCGCGCCGGCCGTCCGGCGTCGGAACCCGCCGACCCATGCCTGGCGCACCGCGAAAGCACTACCGCGACGTGGCCTCACATGCTGGGCGCGCGTCGGTCATCGCATCAGGTGGTGATGCAGGAGAAAAGTAGACGATGGCAACGAAACTGGTGATCGTCGGCGGCGTGGCGGCCGGGGCGGCCGCCGCCACGCGGGCCCGCCGGCTCGATGAGTTCGCGGACATCATCATCTTCGAGCGCAGCGGGTATGTCTCGTTCGCCAGTTGCGGCCTGCCGTATCACGTTGGCAGGATCATCCCCCGCCGCGCGAGCCTGCTGATCACCTCGCCCGAGCGGTTCCGGGAGTGGTTCAATATCGACGTGCGCGTGCGGCACGAGGTGTTGAGCATCGACCGCGTCGCCCGACGCGTTCGCGTACGGGATCTGGAGTCGGGACGGGAATTCGATGAACCGTATGACAAGTTGATTCTTACGCCGGGCGCCTCCGCCGTCGTGCCGCCCATCGACGGCAGCGCCAGCAGGAACGTCTTCGTGCTGCGCACCATCGAGGACATGGATGCGCTGAACGCCTACCTCGACGAGCGCCCGGTCCGCCGCGTGGCCGTCGTCGGCGCGGGTTTCATCGGGCTGGAGGCGACGGAGTGTCTGTGTCAACGTGGGCTCGAAGTGGACCTCATCGAGCTGCTCCCCCAGGTGTTGCCGCCGCTGGATGCCGACCTGGCGCCGCTGGTGGAAAGCCACCTGCGCGCCCACGGCGTGCGCCTGCACTTGGGAGCGGGACTGGAGTCGTTTGCGCTTGAAAACGGCCATGTGGCGGCCGTCGGAACGCGCGCTGGCCGAAGCATCCCCACGGATGCCGTCCTGGTCAGCGTCGGCGTCCGTCCCAACAACCGCCTGGCCCGCGACGCGGGGCTGGAGCTTACCGAACGCGGCGCCATCCGCGTCAACGACCGCCTGGAGACGAGCGACCCGAGCATCCTGGCCGCCGGCGACGTGATCGAAGCGGTCCACGCCGTGACGGGTGTTCCCGTCTCAGTTCCCCTGGCCGGCCCGGCCGCCAGGCAGGGACGGTTGGCGGGCCAGCGTGCCGTCGGGTTCGAGGGCCCGCCGGCCGCCCGCGTGGCCGGTACCGCTATCGTCGAGGTGTTCGATCTGGTCGTCGCCGTAACCGGTCTCGGTCTCCAGGCCGCCAGGCGCGCCGGCCCGCCTTGCGCGCAGATCATCGCCCGGCGCCTGCACCACGTGGACTACTACCCCGGCGCGCAGCCGATGACCATCAAGCTCGTCTACGCCCCCGATACAGGCCGGCTACTGGGCGGGCAGATCGTCGGCGGGGCGGGAGTGGACCGCCGGATCGACGTGCTGGCCACCGCGCTCCACTTCGGGGGGACCGTGGACGACGTGGCGGACCTGGACCTGGCCTACGCGCCGCAGTTCGGGGCCGCGAAGGACCCGGTGGTCGTGGCCGCTCAGATCGCTCAGAACGAACGTTCGGGGCTGATCCAGCACGTGGACCCCGCCGAGCTGGAGGGCCTCTGCCGAGACGGGGCCCAGCTTGTGGACGCTCGGCCGGCCGCTGCGGCCGCCAGTTCCGGTGCCATCCCGGGGGCCGTGCAGATTCCGATGGCCACACTCCGGCAGCGCCTCGAAACGCTGGACCGCAGCCGGCCGGTGGTCCTGTACTGTGACGTCGGATACACGAGCTACCTGGCGGCCCGGGTCCTGCGGCAGCGGGGTTTCCCGAGGGTGTACAACCTGGCCGGTGGCTTCCGCTGGTACGTCGCTCGTGGGCTGCCCGTGGTCAGCACCGGCTGACTGGCCCGCCGGGGACTACCGGCACCATTTCGGTGCCGAATCGGCTTCGGGAACCTCGTCTAACCCCTGTCGGCGGGTCTGGCAGCCATCGGACGGACCCTGACGCCGGACCGAGAGCCTCGCGACGACTCCTTCTGGTGGCACCCGTCGGCCGGCGGGCGGCCGAGGCCACTTCTGCGACCGCCTGCTTGGGGTCCGCTGCCCGGATCGCGGTATCGGTTCCGCCCCCCCCTGGCACCTCAATCCACTGTCCAGTGCGACCGCTGCCCGCACGCCAGTTCGCCTCAAGATTTTCTCACCTGACCGCCGATACAACGCTCGCCGAACATGGTAAGTTACCCAGATTGACATTCCAGATCACATGCGTGTTAATCTGCGTATTTATCTGGACATGCCGGGTTGGATTCCGGCAGTAAGGCAGAAACGTGTCGGACCGCTCCGGGACCGGGCAGGAGGCCCAAACCCGATGTGAGGGCCTCCCGTAGTCTGGTCCGCGTCAACAGGGAGTGTGCCGATGCCAGTGTCGCCGACGATCGAGCATTATGTGCGGTTGCTGCTTGCGGGGGACCGGGCCGGGTGTCGGAGCTTCGTTCGCGAGCAGGTGGGGAAGGCGAGTGATGTCACCGAGGTTTACACAGAGCTGCTCTGGCCGACCATGGAGCAGCTCGACCGGCTGTACCGGGCAGACCGGATCAACGCCGCGGCCGAGCATATGGCTACCCGCATCAACCGCTGCATTGCAGACCAAGTGCAACTGGCCTTGCCACAGGGCGTCCCGAACGGGCGGCGACTGCTGATCGCCTGTGCGGAGGGGGAACCGGAGGAACTGGGGGCCCAGATGTGCGCGGACCTGTTTGAGGTCCGCGGGTGGGAGGTGTATTTCCTGGGCGGAGGGGTTCCCAACGACGAAATCCTGAGTCTGGTCGGGCAATTGCGGCCGGACGTCCTGCTGATCTTCGGCACCCAGCCGGGGGGTGTGCCCGGCGTGCGTCGCCTGATTGACCTGCTGCATGAGGTGGGGGCCAATCCGACCATGAACGTGCTGGTTTCCGGGGGTGTCTTCGCGCGGGCGGATGGGCTCTGGAAGGAGGTCAACGCCGACCTGTTTGCCCGTACGGCGAAGGAGGCGATTCCGCTGGCGGAGAAGGCCCTCCCGCGCGAGCCGGGGACGCGGTCGGCCGGACCGGTCAAGCGCCGCCGCCGCCGGCGTCGCCCGCCACTGCTGGCGGACGAGCCGGATGCCGCCCTGACTCACTGAGACTCAAGCCCCCGGTCTCACCGACCCGTCGCAGAACCCCGGGGTCGCAGCGCCGGTCTCGAAAGCCGGTGCGTCGGGCCGCCCGACGCCGGCCGCCGGGGGCCGACGCTACCTCTTCAACGGCACCGCCGGGCGCACGGGGGCGAAATGCGGCATTTTCCCGATAATTCCCGACAGAACGCTTGATTACCGGACGTGCCCCGCATAGATTCGTCCGGAAATCTCCGGTAGGAGACGGCGCGGTTTTGAGGAAAGGAAACCGAAGAATGGCTAAGAAAGCAGCAAGCAAGACGGCGGGAAAGCCTCGCCCCAAGAGCGAGGTGTATCGGGAGATTGCACAGACGGTCGGCGTGGCGCGGAAAGACGTGGCCGGCGTGTTCGACGCGCTCAGCAGCCTGATCAAGAAGGACCTCTCCAAGCGCGGCCCCGGCATCTTCACCATCCCGGGGCTGGTGAAGATCAAGGTGGTGAGCAAGCCGGCCACCAAGGCACGCCAGGGTGTCAACCCGTTCACCGGTGAGACGATGATGTTCAAGGCCAAGCCGGCGCGTCGGGTGGTCAAAGCGCAGGCATTGAAGGGCCTCAAGGCCATGGTCTGACCCAGAAGCGGGAGCCGTTCCGCCGTCGCTTCGACGGCCAACCCACGGGTGGAACGCGCCGCAACCATGCGGGCGACGTCGGGCCGTGCTGCGGTCCCACGTCGCCCTTCTTCATGGGCGGCGGACGCCTTCCGCGCCGCGCCATCGTGCCACAGCGTGACACCTCTTCGCCGCGCGCACGGGAGATCGCATCAGCCGGCCGCGGCGAGCCGCTCCAGGACCGCCTGACGCAGCAGCGGCAGCAGGATCTCGTGCTGACCCACGACTTCGTGGCCATGCCCTGCCGCGACGGGGCGGGTCACCACGTTGGCATGCGGGCGGTAGTGGCGGATCATGTCGAAGTTGGCCGTCACCAGCGCGTCGAGGTCGGCGCCGAGATTGCGCGCGACCGAGACCGCCTTGAGAAACACCTCGGGGAGAATCACCGCCGAGCCGATGTTGAGCCACACGCCGCCGGCGCCGCCGGCGGTGGCCGCCCCGAGGTCACCGACCACGGCGCAGAGCAGTCGGAAGTCATGCATACTGGCCGCCCCCCACGCGGCACCATCGGCACCCGCCGACATGTGTACGGTGTCGGTCCCCAGCGCCACGTGCACGGTCGCGGGAATACCCACGTCAGCCGCGGTAGCAAGAATGCTCGCCTCGGCGTGCGGGACGCGTTGTGTCAACAGCAGTCTCCCCACGGCCGTGCCCAAACCGACCTGCACCTGCCGCGCCCATGACACGGCCTCGTCGAAGAAGTCCATCGTCTCGCGCACCATGCCGAAGGTACCGTCGCGGATGGTAGGGGCCACGTCCTCGCTGGTTTCGCCGAGGGTAGCGATTTCGACGTCGTGAATGGCCGTCGCACCGTTGCAGGCGACCGCACGCACGATGCCCCGCCGAATCAGGTCGACGATGACGGGCCCGCAGCCGACCTTGACGACGTGGGCCCCCAGGGCGGCCACGATGGGGCGATTCGCCCTCACCGCCTGCACCATCGCCGCCACCACGCTACGGAGGGCGGCCGCACCCAGGACATCCGGCAGCGAGTCGATCAGTTCGGCAGCCGAGGCGCCCGGCTCCGGCAAACGCGCTGCCTGGCGGAGGGCGGCCTTGTGCTGCCGCTGCCGGATGCTGTAGGTACGGATGCGCCGCGGATCGATCGGCTCATAGGCATTGGTCATGGGCAACTCATCCCGTGCTGGTCACGCGTCTCGGTCAAGGGGGACGGGACCCCCGCCGAGAGGGGCATCCCGCCGCGCGCACGACTCGCGCAGCATCCGATCCAGAACGGTCCCGCCGTCGCCGAGGAAGTCGATGGCCACGCGGACGACGCCCGCGCGCGCGGCCGGTGTCTGCGGCAGACCGGCCAGCTTGACCGCGTCTTTCTCCGTCGTCAGCAGCAGGTCAAACGGTGGGAACCTGCCCGGCTTCAACAAGTCCAACAGGTCATGCGTGCGGTACTGATGATGGTCCGGCCACCATTGCCGCCCCACCACTGTGATCCCCAGCGTCCGCACGGTGGTCAGGAACGGGTCGGGGTTGCCGATGCCGGCGAACACGACCGCACGCTGACCGGCCAGGTCGGGCAGGGGCGTGCCGTCGAGCTGCTCCACTCCCGTTACACGATGGCGACACTGGAGGTGGGTCGCCTGGGGAGCCAAGACGCGCACCCGCGCGTCGAGCTGCTCCAATTCGTGCCGGGCGACCTGGTCGGCACGGCTGATCACGATCACATCGGCCCGACGCAGGGCGGAAGGCGGCTCGCGGAGCAACCCCCGGGGCAGCAGGTACCCGAAGCCGAACGGACAGGTGGCGTCGATCAGGACGATGTCCAGGTCGCGGGCAAGGCGGCGATGCTGGAAGCCGTCATCGAGGACGATGGTGTCGGCACCGTAGTTCTCGTGGGCGTCCAGGGCGGCCCGCACCCGGTCGGGGTCGGCCAGGCAAGTGACGGTCGGGCAGTGTCGCTGGATAAGGCGTTGCTCGTCGTTGGGTTCGTCGCCGGCGGCACCGTAGCCGCGGGAAACGACCACCGGGTTACATCCCAGGCGTTCGAGCCGCTGGACCAGGTCGATCACCAACGGCGTCTTGCCGGTACCGCCGGCCGTCAGGTTGCCGACGCTGAGCACGGGGATGGGCACGATCCGAGGCGCGCCGGGCCGGTCGTAATGGCGGTTGCGCGCACGCACGCCGAGGCCGTACAGACCGGCCGCTACGCGCAGGGCGGCGCGCAGCGGCAACGTCCAGGCGCCGGCCTGTCCGGACATGATCTTCCGATACCACAGGTGTGCGGCCATGATTGCGCTCGCATCTCGTGCGGACCGCATGATAAGCCGCCGGCCGGCGTGAGGCGAGTGTCACAGCGCCCGTGGGTCACAGTGCCCGTGGGTCACAGTGCCCGAGCGCAAGCGGGGGGCACACATGAATGGCGAATGGCGAAGAGCGAATCGCGAATGAAGGAGGGCAACGCCATCCCGATCCGAGCCCGAGCAGAAGCACGGGGGCTCGGATGGGTGGGGCGGCAACGGGTATGGCGGAGGTTCGCTGGGCGGGCCTACGTGAACGCCACGGCCGCACAGGTCACGCCGCACTGGCGGGCGTCGTCCACGGCCTGGTGGTAGCCCAGCAGCGTGCCCAGGCAGCCCGGCAGGGCATGGGCGAGCACGTACATGCATCCCGCGCTGCACACGCGGGTGGGGTTCTCATCGGCGGCGACGCGAGCGAGGAAGGTCTCCGGATCGTTGGCCTCGAGCGCCTCGATAGCGCGGTGGTCGCGGCGCCGTACCTCCTCCAGCAGGGCATCATCAATGTGGTGGGCGTCACCGAACTCCGGGCCAACGTGGCTGAAGTCGGCCCCGGCCACCAGCAGCGTATCCCGGTCATCGCCCGACATCAGGTCGCGGAGGGCCGCCGCGAACTGCTTCAGACGCACTGCCAGGGACTCGGCGCCAGCGACACCCGCGTGCCCGTCGTCCGCGCCGGCATCGGGCGCGGGAAGGCAGGGATCAGGGCACAGCATCGGCACGATCTTGAACTTGCCGGCACCGAACACGTACTGCAGCCACGCGACCTGCAACTCGATCGAGTGTTCACGAGCGTGGTCCAGCTCCGACTCCCGCAAGTTGCCGCAACGCGCCTCGAGTTGTTCCACAAAGGCGGCGTCCGTCTCGGTCGTGCCCAGCGGGGTCGAGAACGACTGCGCGGTGGCCACCACGAAGCTGCCGCGCCCGAAGTGGTTGGTGCCCAGGATGACGATGCGCTCCGGAGCGGGACGGTCCCGCAGCGTGGCATAGGCGGCCGCGTAGCACGCGGAACCGCGCGGATAGTCCAGGTGCGGGGCGATGAGGCCGCGGACCACACCCGGAAGACTGCGTACGGGAATGCCCGCGAGCAGGTCGCGGAACAGGCTACCGGAGTCATCCTCGATGCCCAGGGCGGCCGCGTGCGGCATCGGGCGCGTGGGACCGCGGCGGTACTCCGCCAGCAGGTCGCGGTAAAACGCCTCGAACGATGGTCCCTCCAGGAAGTGCGCCTGGTCGAGGTGCTCCAGCAGGGAGTCAAGCGCACCCGGCGCGAGCGCCTGCCCGGACGCCAGCTCGAAGGTCCTGCAAATCTGGGCGCACGTCCGGGTGCCGTCCATCAGGGCGATCACCAGGGCCGCCGGCTGCGAGACCGACAGGACGACCGGGGAAAGGCCGCTGCCGTCGCGCAGGCCGATATGCGCCTCGTCGTCGCCGTCGACCGGAAAGGCCTCCAGCGGCCGCAATTGCGGCTTCCAGCTCGGATCAGAGATCATCCGCAAACTCTCCCCCGGCGTGCCGAAGCCGCACCCTAGTGATGGTCGTCAACCGATCGCCCTCCGGCCCGCTTCGCCGGCCCATTATAGCGCCGCGGTTGGCGGACCGCCAGTTCGGTGATTCGGCGACGCACCCGCAACTGTGGGTTTGCTCTCTACTATGTGCGGCTCGCCCACTCGCCTCCGCTCGCGCTCGGACGGGGCGTGGCACGGGCGTCCCGCCCGTGGTTGGCGACGCACTCGTCTCCGCTCGGGCTCGGTCCCCCGCAGCCCCCCCTTCATTCGCTATTCGCTCTTCGCCATTCGCCATTCAGTGCAGCTCAGCCGCGCCGCAGCTTCTTGATGGCGGCGACGGCCAGGCGGTCGCACTCCTCGTTCTCGGGGTGTCCGGCGTGCCCGCGAACGTGCTCGAAGGTGACTTCATGCCGTTGACAGAGTTCATGCAGAGTCTGCCACAGGTCCACGCTCTTCACGGGCGCCGAAGTAGGCTTGGGGCCGCGCCGCCAGTTGTGACGCAGCCAGCCGTGAATCCAGTCGGACATGCCGCGGACAAGGTACTCGCTGTCACTGACGACGTGGACCCGCCGACGTGGGGTCGGCTTCACCGCGCGCAGGCCCTCGATGGCGGCCAGCAGTTCCATGCGGTTGTTGGTCGTGTCGGGTTCGCCACCGGAGAGGCGTTTCTCGCGGCCGGTGCGGGGATGACGCAAGATGGCCGCCCAGCCGCCCGGGCCGGGGTTGCCCTGGCAGGCACCATCGGTGTAGATGATGACGTCGGGCGGCGTGCTCACGACGGCCACATAGCCCCATCTCTCGAGAAAACCCAGGAGCCGCGCGGGGGGGCATGGCCAAGCACAGCGCCGCCATGCGCGCCCCGACGAGGCTAGGTCTTCGCCACCCATGCCGGCGCCTTCGGCTTGGGCATGCCACCCCCCCGGTGTCCCGTTGGCGCTGTCCTATTCAGCTCGTGGTCATGGTCGGGGCAGCAGTGAAGCGCAGGTACCGCGCCCGGGCCGGTGGGACGTTCGGCAGCACCGTGCGTTCGGCGAACTGGTACTTGCGAATCTGCCGGTTCAGGTACTCGGATACGTAGCGGATGCGCCGGCGCTCCTCGCCCAGCGCCAAGGTGCGCACGACGCGCCGCAGGCCAACGTACTCGAAGTAGCTGAACACGCCACCGGGCTTCAGGCAGTGTCGGATGACCGTCAACACGTCGTGCACCGCGCGCAGGGGAAAAGCCGTCAGCGGCAGGCCACTGACGACGAAGTCGTAGTGGCCCACGGCGGCAATGTCCTGCACGGGCATGCAGAGGAGACGCACGCGCCCCTGGGCCACCGCCGGCGCCAGCGGCGCGCCGCCCAGCACTTCGCGTTCGAGCAAGCCGGCAAACACCGGGTCGATCTCGCAGACGTCCAACTCATCCGTCGGCTTCAGCAGCGTGCCGAGGTGACGCGTGATCGCCCCCGTGCCGGCGCCGACCTCAAGCACGCGGGCCGGGTGCCGGCAGCGGGCATACGGCTCACACAGCGCGGCCGCCAGCGCCGACGAGCTCGGCGCGACCGCGCCCACCATCTGCGGCTTGTCCAGGTAACGTCTCAGGAATCGCCAGTGCGTCAACAAGCTGCGCCGACCTCGCGTCCGTCCACCCGCCTCCAGGGGACTGAAGTCCCTTCGCCATCACCACCCGCCCTTCCAGCGAAGGGAATATACCCTTGCACCGCGGTTTCCGCCAGCTACGTCCAGCGGAACCAGCGTAGCGCGAGGCAGAAGCACACGCCTCCCAGCGCCAGCAGGTACAGCAGCGGCACCGTCTGCGAGGTGACCGATCCCCCTTCCAGGATGACCGCGCGCAGGGCGTTGAGCAGTTGCGTGAGTGGCAGTGCCTGTACCAACGGCTGCAAAACGTCCGGAAAATGGCTGGTACTGAAGAACAATCCGGACAGCAGCCACATCGGCATCATGACGACGTTGAGCAACCCGGCCACCGTCTCCAGCCGCTCCGCTCGGCAGGCCACCAACAGCCCCACCCCCGCGAAGCAGACCGCCCCGCAGAACGCCACGACGAAGATGCTCACCCACCCGCCCCGGATCGGAAAGCCAAACAGCAGCACCCCCGCCAGCAGGATCACCACGATCTCCGGCACCACGAAGGCCATCCGCCCGCCGACCATCGACAGCAGGAAGTGGCCGCGCGGCATCGGCGTGGCCACCAGCCGTTTCAGCAGCTTGCGCACCCGCAGATCCACCGTAACGTACCCGATACCCCACATCCCGCCGCCCATCAGGTTCATGCCCAGCAGACCGGGGATGAGGAAGTCGATGTAGCGTGAGCCGGGCTCGGTAACCGGCGCGTCCCGCACGGCCAGCGGGTCAGCGCGTCCGGCCGAGCGTTGCAGGGCATCGTCCACGCGCACCCGGGCATAGGCGCTGGCGGGCTGCGTGGGATCATAGTGGTACGCCGGGGGCGCCTCGCTCGTCGCCGGGCTGACCACGATGGCACACTTGCCCAAACGCAGGCGTTCACGACAAACCTCCGCTTCGTTGATGAGCACGTCGAACGCCCCATCCGCGCTCCCGGCGGCAAGCGCGCCGCGCACCGCCTCTGCCCCCGGGCCGGCCTCGATATCCACGATGATCCGTTCCGGCGGACGGTTGCGAAACGCAATGCCCAACAGCACCGTCAGCAGGATGGGGAAGCCGTAGGTCCAGAAGACGGCCTCCGGTTCGCGGTAGAAGCTGCGCAGGCGAAAGCGCAGCAGCTCAGGCAGTGGTCGGTACTTCCTGCTGGTCATTGCTCAGGTGCCTGCCGGTCAGGTTAACAAAGACGTCTTCGAGGCTGGCGTGGCGGGTCGTCAGCCACGCCAGACGGTCGCCGCGTGCCTCCAGGCGGCGCAGGACGGCCGGGAGCACCGCGTGCACTTCCGCGACGGTAAGGGTGATGGTGTTGTTTGTCCGGCGGGCCCCGCGAACGCCGTCCATACGCCTGAGCTCATCCGCGGCCGACGCCGGCGCGTCTCCGTTCGCGTCGAGCGTGAATTCGATGACGTGATCACCACCCAGCAACGCGATGAGCTGCGCGGGCGTCCCCAGGGCAATCACGCGGCCCTCGTCCACGACGGCCACCCGGTCGCAGAGACGCTCCGCCTCGTCCATGTAGTGCGTCGTCAGGACGATCGTGCAGCCGCGCTGGCGCTGCCCGCGGATGACCTCCCATACCGACCGCCGGGCCTGGGGATCGAGCCCCGTGGTCGGTTCGTCGAGGAAGAGCAGTTCCGGTTGGCCGACGAGGGCGCAACCCACGGCCAGTCGCTGCCGCTGCCCACCGGACAGGTTGACCACCCAACTGTCGCGCTTGTCGCTCAGACCGACGGTGGCCAGTACCTCCTCCGGATCGCTGCCGTCGCGGTAGAAGCTGCGGAACAGGCAGAGCGTCTCGAACGCGGTCAGCTTGTCGGCCAAGCGGGTTTCCTGGAGCGAGATGCCGAGGCGTTGGCGCAGGGCACGGTCGTCGTGCCCCCAGCGCCGGCCCAGCACCTCAACGGTGCCCGACGTGGGCGGCAGGATGCCTTCGAGAATCTCCACGGTGGTCGTCTTGCCGGCACCGTTGGGGCCTAGTAGCCCAAAGCACTCCTCGGGCCGCACCTCCAGGTCTAACCCCCGCAGGGCATCCACCGGCGCCTGTTGCCGCTGGCGGTAGCGCTTGCTGAGATCGCGGCAGAGAATGGCGGGAGTCGTGTCCACTGGGCGTTCGTACGCGCTTGGCACTCCACGGCAGCCGCAGGTCGTGTGCCTGGAGCCGATCGCCGGGGGCCGCTTGCCCTGGCTGCCGAAAGGCTGGGCCCCTGCCCAATCACGCCTCCAGCGCCGGACGGCGGATTGTCCGGGTGGTCGGGGGGAAGCGTCAAGCGCAAAGACAAGTTCCGGCCAATGGTACGGCGATGCGTCGGGGGCGGTTGTTTGCGGGGGGGCAGGTCAGGTTGGAGTCGGGGTGTCGGCGGGACGGGGGGTTCGCTCTTCGATCAGGAGACGCAGGTCCGCACTGGCGTGCTGCTCCTCGAGTTCCTGCATGAAGTGCCCGAACCGTTCGAGGCGGCGCTCCGCGAGGCGGCGGACCGCATCGAAGCGAAACGCGTCCTTCAAGCGGGCATCCCAGAAGCGGAACTCCTTCTGCCGCTGCCAGGTACGCAGCACGGACTCGATGTCCTTGCCTTCCTCGGCGCCGCGCCGAATGATGGGCCACAGCGAGAGCAAACCCACCTCGTTGAGGTTCTCGGCGTCGGTAACGATCTGCCCTTCGATGGTATCGATCTGGCGTTCGTTCAGGCTGCGGATGGCTCGGCTGGCACGGCGGAGGGATTCGGCAGGCAGCAGCCCTTCAAGCTGCTTCTCCATGAGCTGGGCCCCGAGGCTGCGATGGGCCTCCGAACCCGCGCGGTTGAGAATCTGCGCCCGCGCGACGCTGCTCTCGCGCAGGCGCATAACCCAGCCCGCGTCGTGGTACAACGCTGCCGCCAGAACCGCCGCATCATCGGGGTTCTGTTTGCGCACCTCGGGCAGACGCGCGACCAACTGAGCGCACCGCGCCACGCGCTGCGCATGCTCCCATAAATAGGAGTCCTGTTGGCCGCGCTCGTCTACGATGATGAGATCGGCCCGGGCACGGTTCCAAATCGCGTCCGCTTGAACCATGAGCCAGGGTGCTCCCGGCGGCATGGGGAGCGCCTGCCTGGGCTATCGGTCGTGCTCGGCATCCGATGTTCCCGGCCGGCTTTGTCGCTATTTCCCCACACGCCTACCCCCTTCTTACTTCCCACTCCAAAAATCGCAGGTTGCCTTGCCCGCGCGCCACAGCAAGTTCCCGCGCGCCGCCCGATAACCATCACAACGCTGCTTAGGTCCTATTATAATGAGTCCGGGAACTGGATGCTACAGGAAAAATGGGTTCTTTTTGTAGCGTTAGAGAGGAAAAGCGGCTTCCTGGGGTACTTGGGCCCTAGACCGGCTCCTGCAGCCGGTAATAGCAGTCCCGGCGCCGGGGAGTCCACCCCGCAAACGTAATGCATGCCCGAATCTCTTGTTCCGTGGCGAAATGGGTTGACCCGGCGGCAGACACTACGTTCTCCTCCATCATAACCGAGCCCATGTCGTTCGCCCCGAAGAAAAGTGCAAGTTGACCTAATTTAACGCCCTGGGTTACCCAGCTTGCCTGGATATTCGGGATGTTGTCCAGGAACAGCCGGGCCAAGGCCGTCGTCCGCAGGTACTCCGTGGCGTCGGCCAGCCGCAGGCGCTGCCCGTCCGGGAGGGATCGGCCGGGCTGGTGTGGGTCGACGGGGAAGCGCCCCAGGGGCGTCCCACCCGGCTGGAAGGTCCAGCCAATGTAGGCGGTGAATCCGCCGGTCTCGTCCTGAAGGTCGCGCAGTTGCCGCCAGTGCTCGATCCGCTCGGGGATGGTTTCGAGGTGCCCGAACATCATGGTGGCCGTCGTACGCATCCCCAGACGATGGGCCTCACGCATGACGGTGAGGTACTGGGTACTGTCGGCCTTGCCGGGAGAGAGGCGCCGCCGCAGGCGATCGGAGAGAATCTCCGCCCCGCCGCCGGGAATCGTATCCAACCCGGCCTCCCGGAGTCTGGCGAGCACGTCGGGCACGGTCATGCCGAAGACCTGGTGAAACGCGTGAATCTCCGGCGGGCTGAAGGCGTGGATATGGATGCCAGGATAGTGGCACTTGATGAAGCGCAGCAGATCCAGGTACCACGAAAACGTCAGGATTTCCGGCGGCACCAGCCCGCCCTGGAGCAACACCTGGGTGCCACCGATGGCGATCAGCTCCTCAATCTTGCGGCCGATCTCGGCAAAGGAAAGCACGTAGCCTTCCGGCAGGTCGCGGCGCGTCGGCGGCGAACCCGGCGGCTCCGCGTGGAAGTTGCAGAACAGGCAGCGGGCCGTGCAGTAGTTGGCGTAGTTGATGTTGCGGTCCACGACGTAAGTTCGGTACGGCTCGGGATGGAGGCGCATCGTCACCGCGTGTGCCCGTCGACCCAGCTCGTGCAGCGATAGACCCTGGTAGAGGTCCAGGGCGTCCGCGGGACCGAGACGCACCTGTGTCTGGCCGGCAGGTATGGCGGTACCGGCAGTCATGTGCAGGCGAGCTCCGGGGCGGCCGCCAGCCCATGGCGGGCGAGTAAGCCGAAGAATCGCTGCATGCCGGCCTGATGATGCTCAGTCAGGGTGAATTGCAGGTGCCGAGTCAGGTAGCTCCGCGCCAGGTCAACCGGCCAACCCATGCGGGGGCCGAACGTCCGGGCGATGCGGCGGGCGACACGGACGCCTTCGTCGCGGGCCCGGCTCAGGCGAGCGGCCACCCCGCTGAGGTTCCGGTCCGCCGCCCCCGCCCAGACGGCGAAGACAAAGGGCAGGCCGGTAAGCGACTGCCAGGCCGCCCCGAGGTCCACCGCGGCCGGGAAGGCGTCCGTCGCCTGCCGGATGACCTTGTCCCCTATCAGAAGGACGGCCTCGATGCCGCCGGCCGGCTCCCGCCCCGTGTAGGCCTCCAGACGCAGCTCACACCCAAATAGCTCCCGCCACAGCAGCCGGGCGAGCAGGACTGAGGTATGCGAATCGCCATCCACGTGGAGAGTGCGGACGCGTGCCGGGGCTACGCGGCAGAACACCCGTACCGTCAGGGTCTCTCCACTGCACCCGATGCACGCGTCGGAGACGATGCGCCAGGCGTTGCCGGCCTCCAGCAGGTCCACCACCGGGACGAGGGCCACCTCCGCGGCGCCCGCATGCAGCAGGCCCGGCAGGCGGGCGGGAACGTCGTAAACCACCGCGCAGGCCGGGTCTTGGTCCAGACCGTGGACAAGTGGGCGCGTGTTAAGGAACGAAACGGCCGCGATACGCATGGGGGAGGATACCGCCTTGCTCGCGGTGGGCACGTCTAACGCTCCTGTGGCCGGTCCCGAGCGACCGTGTTGATCCGCCGTGGCAACGGTGCCGCCCCGGGCAGGTGGTTGGTCTCCACTGCTAGGAGCACGCGCTGATGCACTAGGAGGCGTCATCGCCTTCGCTGCCCTCGCCCCTGCCCCTCCCGCGGGGAGAGGGGTCATCTGTCGCGTGCCCGCCTCCACTGCCCTCACCCCTGCCCCTCTCCCGCGGGGGGAGGGGTCAGACGCCGCACGCCAGCGCGTCGCCTTACAGTGGCGGATTATAGGGGTGTGCGGGGGGCAGGAAAACCCAGCCCCGGCCGCAGGTGAGCATCCGAATCGCGCCCTCGGCCGGCAGCGCCAACAAGGCGGACACTTCCGGATGTTCCCGGCAATACTGCTCCACTTCAGGTGGCGACAGGACCATGAAGGCGGTGGAAAGGGCATCGGCCAGGGCGGCCGAGGGTGCCAGGGCCCAGGCGGCGAGCGCCTGCTCGGCCGGTCTGCCGGTCCGCGGGTCGATGATGTGGGGGCCGTGCAGGTGCCGGCCTGAACCACTCAACACCCCGGTGGAGAGCGAGACCCGCGTCGGGAAGTCCGCCGGGAAGGAGGACACCAGGGGTCCCGCCACCTGCCTCAACTGCACCGTCCAGCCCGCCTCCCCCGGTGGCACACCGAGCACCAGGACCGTGCTCTGCCCGGCGTGGATGAGCCCGACGTCGAGCCGCCAATCGCGGAGCAGTTCGGCCGCCCGATCCAGGGCGTATCCCTTGCCGATGCCGCCGAGGTCAACGCGCACGCCGCGGGCGTTCGCGGTCACCGTGTGACGAGTGCGGTCCACGTCGATGAGCGGGCGACTTGCGGGCACTCCCCAGCCGGGTGCAAGGCCTCCGTCCTCGAGTGCTCCCGCGTCGCCGGCGGCTGCGGCGTTCGCCACGGCGCCGCGCCGTCGCCAGTCCAGACCCCCTGCGGTCACGTCAAACGCTCCCCACGTATCGACGCGCAGCCGTTCCGCCAGGTCCAGGCACTCGGAGGTGTCCGCGCTGACGCGCAGCCACCCGCCCAGCGGCACCGTGGCGAGCCGGGCGATGTCGCTGTGCGGCACGAAGCGACTCAACTCCTGTTCGAGTCGGTCGATCTCCGCAAACACGGTCCGCGCAGCCTGTCCGGCATAGCGGGCGTCCTCGGTGGCGAGGTACAGCTCGAACGTGCAGGCCATCGCCTCGTGCGCGAAGCGCTGGATGCCGCCACCTGCCGGCGAGGCGGACTCGTGCGTGTCGAAGCTGTGGGGAGGCGTGGTCATCAGTCTCGCTCAGCGGCCGTGGCGCCCACCTCTAAACAGGTTCCTACATTGGGCAAACCGACAGCAAGGCCAGGGTGGCATGGCCAAGCGCAGCGCCGCCATGCCCTTCCTCCGACGGGCACCTGCTGCAACGTCATGCCGGCGCCTTCGGCTTGGGCATGCCACCCTCCCGTTTTCCGGTTGGCGCGGTCCCGCTTGGGCCGTGTTGCAGGTACTTCTCCCACAAGCCACGCTCCACGTACAGCAGCAGAGCGGCGTCCGGCCGCAGGCCGTAGAAGCTGCTGATATACGAGTCACGCAGGGCCGGTTGCAGTTTGTCGGCGAGCTCCGCCGCGCACACGATCACCGGCGCGTCCGCATCGGCCGGTACACTCTCCCAGTAGCCGACGCGCTCCAGCCGACGGAAGTACCACGGCAGAGGCCAGCAGTCCGACGCTATTACTCTTACGAACATCCGCCGGCCGTCCGGATGCTGCCGGGCGAGTTCCTCCACGCGTCGGCCCAAGCGTACCACGTCAAAGCCCGGCTGGGCGTATACATACGGGTTGCGCGGATCGGCGCAGTACGTGTAACCGGCGGCATACGCCTGGCGGGCCAGGTGTGCGCCGCCCGCTGCCAGGGCCAGCGTGAGCGCCCACCGCCCGAATCGCCGTCGCCCGGCCCGCCACAGCGCCACCGCGCCGACACCCGCAAGCAGCACCATGCCGTGCAGGAAGCCCAGCATGCACCACGGCGTCTTGTAGGGTATCGCCGAGTAGAGACCCGTCAGGAGCAGTGTGTACACAGCTAGAAAGCGCAGCCAACGGATGTCACCGCCGCCCCCACCGCGCCCCGCCAGTGCTGCTGCGGTGCCCACGGCGGCCAAGCCTACAATGAGAGCCTCGCTCCACCAGGGACCGGGCACGTACTGTGTAAACAGCAGCAGCTTCAGGTAGTAGTACCACGGGTGCGTGTGGATGCCGCCGCCGGCGCGGTCAAGGTACGTACCGTAGGCGAGCCAGGCGTCGACGATCCCGCGCGGGTGCGTACCGAATGCCGAGAACAGGATCGCCGAGGTGAGCACGGCCGCCGAGACTACCGCAACCCAGCCTTTCCACCAGCCGTACCTGCGGCTGGGCGCCATATCTGCCGTCCCTCGGGCTGCCCGTCGTTCCCACAGGTACGTAACCAGCGAAGCGCCGGCGAAAGCGGCGTAGACGATGATGCAGGTTTCCTTTGTGGCCTGCATGGCACCGAGCCCCACACCGGTCAGGACCGCCCAGCCCGGCTGCCTGCTGCGAACATAGCGCCACCCGCCCGCCAGGGTCAGCAGGGTGAAGAAGAGCAGCACGGTTTCCTGTATGTAGTATCTGCTGTAGAAGACCAAGGCAGGTGACACGGCCGTCAGGACGCCCGCGACGAGCGTGGCCGCCCGGCCCAGCGCATCCCGCAACAGCCACAGGAGCGGCAGCAGTCCCGCGCCCAGTAGCACAGGAACGATGCGAAACGTGCCTTCCGCGGTGTCGCTCAGAGCCGACCCCCCGTGCAGCCACGCGCTCGGCAGGGTCAGATAGTACAAAGTGGGGCCGTGGTATTCATATGGATCGTAATGGTACGACCCGGTGCGCCGCAGTTCGTCAAACTTGATGGTATGGACGGCCTCATCGCCGTGCATGGGTCGGCGGTCAAGCTGAGGCAGACGCAGCGCCAGGGCCGCGGCCATGGCGGCCAGCAATCCCAATGCCCATGCCCATCCGTGCTTCATTCCACCGGCTGCCCGTACACCTCCACCTCGGTGTAGTGGTTCTGGTCGTCGGACGTGCTGCCGTTGCTGTAGAGGCGGACGTAGCGGGCGGGCACGCCCTTAGCGTCGATGAGCTTGCCTTCGTAGGTCTCCCAGTACTCCATGTCTTCTCCGAGCCCGAGGCCGGAGGAGTTGTCGTGGTCGTTGTTGAAGACCGTGCGCACGTTGGTGATGAAGTCCGCGTCGTCGCTGACCTGCACGACCACGTCATGGTAAACGCGCGCGCTGGCGTGGTAGTGCCAGACGACGACGGCGCAGACCTTGTGGGGCTTGCCCAGGTCGATCTGCACGTACTGCAGACGCGGCCCCAGCTCGACGTAGCCGCCCTCGCTCGCCTCCTTGTCGCCGTCGGTGACCAGCTTCATGGACCCGATGATGGGATCGTTGTCACTGCTAGTGACGGGTTTGTCCTTGGCAACATTAACAGTTCCCTGCGGGGCAAGGAACGGCTCGCGCGGGGCGGAGCGCGGCTTCTCCAGCCGGCTGCCCGGCGGCACGTGCTTGGGCGTGCCTTTGAACGCCGGCTTTGGCAGCTTCAGATCGATAGGGACCAGGTCGCCGGCCGGCGCCGGTGACGCCGCACCCGCCTTGACCGGCTCCTCGCTCTGCTGCGCAAGCCCCACGTTCAGGAGCAAGCCGAGGCCGAATAACATAGTCACCACGCCGATTACACACAAACGCCTATTTGCCATGTTTATGCCCCTGCTGCTTCTGCAACTGTTCCCACCATGTAGGGTAGTAATACCGAACGTACTGCTCCTCGGCGGCGCCGGTTACGAGGGTCCGCCACGCTCCCCGGCGCACCAGCAGCAGTGCGTAGGCTCCCCCCAGCACGACTACCATGAGTGCCAGGGTAGAGTAGCGATGGACGCCGGCGAGGACCTCCTGGCCCTCGTCGCCGAAGACGGGAACCAGGGTGGCCATGATCGACACGAGCGCCACGAACCCCAAAGTCACGCCCAGCCAGAAGAACAGCTTCTGACCGGCATCGAAGCGCCCAGCCGGTAGCGGGCGCTGCTTCCCGAAGAGCGCGCCGCCGTGCGCCAGCCAGGCCGCGTCGTGCGGAGCGAATCGGCAGCGCTCGGCGAAGGTGACGGCCGCGGCCGCCAGACCCAGCGCGAAGCCCGGCGCCGCCAGCATGTGCACCCACAGTCGCCACTCCTCCAGCCCTTCCTCGCTAAAGGCCCCGCTCAGCCCCGTCCCCACCAGGACGAGGAAGCACACGCCGGTGACGGCGAGGACGAACCGGTCCCAAGCACCGTACCGTCGTACCCGCGTACCGCCCGGCGACCAGGCGGCCTGCCGTCGGCGCCCCCACACTGCGTAGTGGACGGCCAAGGCGACCACCGCCACGGCCAGCGCGACGATGGCCGTGATCGAGAATACGAGCGTTTCTTCGCCTTCCATGCCAACGCGCCTCAACTGAACAGTTTGAGCACGGCCGACAGGCCGGAGAAGCCATACAACAACAATACGGCCGCCAGGACGACCACGCAGCCGAAACCGATGATCTTCAACGTCAGCCGCCAGGCGAACGACGACGCCCAGATGCTCAGCAGCACGGGGCTCTCGCCTTGCAGCTCGTACATGAACTCGATGGGTGGTCGGTCGGTCTGCTCGGCCGTCTCGGGCACAATGCGGCCGAAGGAGAAGGCCGCGTCGCGGGCGTGGCAGTCCGTGCAGCCGCCCGCCCCGAGCGCCTGGCGGGCGGGGCGCACGTCGTGCCCCAGCGGCCAGACGTATGGTTTCGCAGCCGGGTGCTCGAAGGTCCGCACGCTGCCGTCGGGATGGCGGGCATGTACCAGTCCCGCGCGCACATACACGGGCGTACCGGCTTCCCCACCTTCGGGCTTGACTGCCTCGGCCAGCGCGGCCAGCCCGCGGGCCATGGCGTCCGGCGTGAGCGCTTCAGCCGACACCGACGGCGCGGACCGGGGCGAAATGCCGAGCGCCGCCTGTACGCGGTCGAGCGGCAGCGGGCGCACCGCGTCGCCCGTCAGGATGCCCCAGAACGCCGGCCACAGCATCCGGTGCGGCGTCAGCTTCTCGTCCTCGCCCATGACGAAGACCGGCCCGTAGATTTCCGGCGGGGTCGTGGCCGCGCGCTCCTTGCTGCCGATGCCTAGGCCGTGCGCCAGCGAAGTCTGCAGCCGGCGGACGTGTCCCGTCGGCCAAGGCCCGCAGTGACAGGCGGTGCAACTCAATTCGCGCAGGTGCAGCGGGGGCAGACCGCGATGCCGCGGGCGCGGCGCACCCAGCCGACCGTCCAGCCGCGCCGACGCGGGGGCCGACGCAGTGTCACCCAAGTGACACCCACGGCAGGTCAAGGCGGTCGAGGCGGACGCAACCGCCGGCGCGCCTTCGCCCTCGAAGCCGCGCCCGATGGCATGGTCCAGACCGTGGCGGTGGCAGTCGACGCAGGTCAGGCCCGCGGTCAGATGCACGTCGGAGTCGGCGCGCGGGGTTTCCGCGACCGTGGGGTCCACCTCCCGCACCGTGTGGCAGAAGTAGCAGCGGTCCGCGGAGCACCTCTTCGTCGTGCTGAAGAACACACGGTCATCGGTGTCGAAGCGGGCCCGGTCGTAGACCGCTTTCGGCCCGGCTTGCTCGGGGAAGTCCGGGTTCGGCGGGGCCAACGGGTCCCAGTCGTCGGGCACCTGCCGGGCGTCCCCGCGCACGACGGCCACCCCGAGGGCGGCGGTCGCGCTCCAGCGGAAGTTCTCCCGCTCGATCTGTCGGGCAGTCTCGGCCGGATCATGGCGCCCGTCGGCGCTGTGGCAGACCAGGCAGTCGATCTGGAGCGGACCCGAGATGCGCCAGCGGGCGGCCTCGGGCGCCGCGGCGACGGCGGCCGGCACGGGCTCCGCCGGACCCCCGCCCGGCAGATGATGCCCGAAACGCAACACGAACTGCCAGTCCGTCAGACCGACCTGCTGGGGCGTGAACGTCCCCGGCCAGCTCCGTGCCGAGAGGGGCAACTGCGTGCCGCTGGCCGCGTCCACGAGCACCCACGGTTCGCCGGGGCGTCCCGGCCCCACGTCCGCCCGTGGAGCGTTGAAGTGCCAGCCGGAACTGATCGTGCCATAAGCGTGGCACTTCCCGCAGGTGCGGGCGGGTGAGTACGGCGCCGCCAGCGGGTCACTCGGGCTGATCACGATGCCGTCGTCGTCATACAGAGTAAGCCGATGGACGTAGGGCGCCCGGCTGTCGGTGCGCAGAGCCTGCGACTCCTGCGGCTCCGCGGCCGGCACGAGCAATGGCACCGCCAGCATCACGATCGCCACCGAAGCTTGCCCTGCCGTCGCCGCGCGCATGGCTCCTGCCCGCATGTGCAACCTAGACCTGGAACGCGTCCGCGGGGAACTCGAGTTGCCGCCGGGCCGCCACCGCCTCATTGGCCAGCAGCACCGACACGGCCGTCTCATACGCGACCTCGGGCGGACAGGACAACGGCGTTCCCTCGCGAATGGCCCGGAAGAAGTTCTCCAAGTGGAGTTGGTGGACCGGCTTCTGGCTCTCCTCGAGCATGCGCTGGGCCTCCGGCGTCTTGGTGCCGTCGGGCGCCAGCGTCTCACCGACCTTCAGCTCGATCGCCTCCTTGCCCATGGTCTCGACCTTCTTGGCCTCGTCCTCCCACTCGCGCTTGGGGGCGGCCACCTCGCGGAAGATGAACCCCTTACGCGGGTCTTCGGAGATCACCATGGAGCCCTGGTCGCCCATGAAGGTCTCGTAGAAGCCGCCGTGGCTGGTGGTGCTGAGCACCTGGTAGAAGCCGCGCACGATCTTGCCCTCCACCGGGTACTCATAGACGGCCATGACGTTGTCGTACCACTCGCTGTTCTCGTAGTAGTCGTGCCCGCCGCCGGCCAGGACGGACTGCGGGCGGGCGTCGAGAATCCAGTTGAAGACGTCCACCTGGTGCGAGCCCAGGTCCGCCATCGGCCCACCGGAATACTGCCGGTACCAGCGCCAATTGCAGAACCGCTCCATGCTGTCGTAGCCGTGGCGCTTGAGGGTGGCGGCATCCATCTCCTCGCCCTTCGGCCAGCCCACTTCCAGCCGCTCCGCGCGGTTCCATTGCCCGTACACATGGGTGATGCGGCCGAGAATCTTGTCCTTGCGAATCAACTTGATCGCCTGACCGTAGCGAGGATTGCTGCGGCGTTGGTGGCCGATCTGGAGGAGCTTGCCGGTCTCGCGGGCGGCCTGCACCATGCGGCGGGCGCCGTCCAGGTTGTTGGCCATCTCCTTTTCACAGTACACGTGCCGCCCGGCGCGCAGACAGGCGGCCGCCTGCTCCGCGTGTACCCAGTCGGGCGTCGCAATGATCACGGCATCCAGGTCGGTCTCCTTGGCGAGCATCTCCTGGTAGTCGGCGTAGACCTTCACCGGCTGGTCGTACTTCTTGAGGATGTTGGCGGAGTAGCGCTGGTGGTAGGGCCAGATGTCACAGACGGCCGCGAAGCGGACGCCCGCGATCTTGAGGCACTGGGTCAGCAGGTTGCGCCCCTGGCTGCCCGCCCCGATCAGGGCGATGCGCAGCTCGGTCGCTGCCGGCTGGCTCTCCTGTGCCCACAGCGCCGGTGCCAGCAGCAGCCCCGCCCCGGCGGCCGTGGACTGCATGAATGCCCGGCGTGTCAAACCCCCGTCCGTCGTATTCGCGTTCCGTGTCGTCATGCCTCACCCCTAACCCAAGCCCTCGGTTCCCCGCCGACTCGCATACGCTGGCGATCCGTGAGTTTAGGTAACCCCGAGCCGTTTCGCAATACGGCGTGCCGCGCGCCGCCGCTCGGCACCGGCAACCCGCCGGGGGCCCCACGGGCGAGACGCCCGTGCCACGCTCTGGGCTGGGGGCACGGCCCGCACCCAGTCCGTTGACGCGCGAAGCCCGCTAGGCACAATGCCGGGCAGGTTACCGGATTGGCCTGCGTCGGTCGTCGCCCGCATGAACAACCCTACCCCACAACCGCAGCCGGCGGAGTCGCCCGACACCCGCGCGCGTACCGCCTCCGGCACTGCTGAGTTGGCCATGTCCGTGGTGATCCCCGCGTACAACGAGGCCCGGCGCATCGGCCGAACGCTGGCCGCCCTGCGCGACTATGCCGATCGCACGAACGCCCAGTGGGAGGTGATCGTCGTAGACGACGGCAGCCGGGACGGTACCGCGGAGGCGGCCGCCCGCTGCGCCACCGAAACGCTGCCCGTGCAGGTGCTGCGTAACCCGGGCAACTGCGGCAAGGGCTATAGCGTACGTCGCGGCATGCTGGCGGCCGGGGCGCCGCTGGTCCTCATGTGCGATGCCGATCTTTCGACTCCCATCGAGGAGGTCGAGAAGCTGCAGCCGTGGCTCGCGCAGGGCTACGGCGTGGTGATCGGCTCGCGCCGCCTGCCGGATTCGGTGCTCGACCCGCCGCAGCCGTTTCTCCGCCGGCGGCTGGACGCTGGCTTCCGGTTTCTGCGCCGGAGGTTGCTGCTGCCGGAGTTGCAGGATACACAATGCGGCTTCAAGCTCTTCACGCGCGAAGCCGTCCACGCGGTGTTCTCGCGCCAGCGCAGCAACGGCTTTGCGTTTGACTGCGAGGTGCTGGGTCTGGCCGGGCGGCTCGGCTACCGCGTCAAAGAGGTGGCCGTCCGCTGGTGCAACGACCCGGACAGCCGCGTCCGCCCCGTCCGCGACGCGTGCGCCATGCTGCTGAGCCTGCTGGTGATTCGCCACCGGCTGCGGGGCCGTGGCGCCGAGTGATTTCACGCACGACACGAGCGCCCGGAGTACGGCTGCATCAGCAGTCGCGACGCAGAGCCACGGCCGACGGCACAAGAAGCTGTGGCTCTCGGCACGTGGACGCACCGGCGACCGACCGGTCGGGCCGCCGGCGAGCGCGAGGTGGTGGCACCAGGTGGCGTGGCGCACGGACATCGGCGAATGGCATGGAGACGACAGGCCAGCGTGGCGCACGGACATCACGGAAGGCGGTGATGCCGGCATCTGAAATCTCCAATCTGAGATTTCAGATGGCAGAACCAGCAACACACAAGCGCGGCGTGCGGCAAAGCGTGACCGGCGCTGATCGTGGCCGCAGCCGCAGCGGTTCCCGTAGCCGCTTTCGCGGCTGCGGCAGGTTCCGTGGCCGCGTTCATCGTTGCCGTCGCGCCCCGACACCCGGTATCTTCGCTGCACCGCATGCGGTAGCATCGCATCCTGGCACGCCGCGTCCTTGCAGCAGTGTGTAGCTGCCGCTGCGGCGTGGCATGCGGCATCATGACGACCAGGCGGTGCTGCGGCGCGGCAGGCTGTTTCGTAGCGGTGTGGTAGACGGCGCTGCGTTGCCGCAGCCGGCGCTGCGGCGCGGCGGACAGTGCCGCCCTGAAAGAGGAAACGATAATGTATGTGCGCTTCGAGCAGTCCTTTGTGTGGCAGGGCGCGATGCTCTGTGAAAGCAGACGATGAAGTATGAACGCTTCGAGCAGCTTCCCGTCTGGCAGGCGGCCATGACGCTCACGGAGAGGGTTTACGCCCTGACCGACGCGCGGGCGTTCAACCGACTGCGCGAGCTACGTGACCAGATCCGCCGGGCGGCCCTCTCGGTGTCCAACAACATCGCCGAGGGCTTCGAGCGGGGAACGACGGCCGAACTGCTCAGCTTCCTCTACATCGCCCGTGGTTCAGCCGGCGAAGTCCGGTCCATGCTCCTGTTCTGCGAGCGCCTGCCGGGACTGCAAGCTGAGATGTCGGATTTCAAACCTGAACGCGCCGGTCTGAGATCTCAAACCCCAGGCCGCAAATCTGAAATCGCAAATGTCAAAGCCGAGATTGCAAATCTCAAATCTGAGATTTCGAATCTCAAATCCGAGACCGCGAATTGCAAGCCTGAGACCGCAAATCGCACATCCGAGGCTGCAAATCTCAAATCTGAGAGTTCAGATTTCAGATCCGAACTCGCCGCGCTTCGGTCGTTGGCGGAGTCGTGTTCGCGGCAGCTGCGCGGCTGGGCGGACCAGCTCCAGAACAGCGACATCCAGGGCCAGCGTCGCCTCACCGACAAGTCCCGGCACGCCTGGGAGGCGGAGCAGCGCGCCGAAGCCTTCATGCGCAAGCTCCAGAACATCCGCAACACCGCGGCCAACCAAGCCGGTGTATCGCCACCAACTGCCCCACCGTCCCGCTGAGCCACCGTCCCGCTGAGCCACCGCCACGCCGAGCCACCAACCCGGTGAGCACCGCTGGGCGTCGCCCCGCCGAGGCCACCCCGCTGACCCACAGGTTCCGAGCACGACTTTCTCCGGTGCCGAGCCACAGATGCCGAGCGCCGCTGGCTGGGGTACCGAGCCACAGGCCCCGAACGCCACTGCCTCCGGCATCACGCCACCGCCGCCGAAGGTCGCTTGGGCGTCCGCCGGACAACCGACGCCGAGCTTGGCGTCCATCAGCGTGATGTCAGCGACTACGGCGCCTCCCGCTCCGCCTGGCGGCGTGTTCGGCCTCGCCGCAGAAACACGCCGGGGCGCGGATCGACCGCGTTACGGTCCACCACGCCCCGGTTCGTTACTCCCTTTTCCGACAGCCTCAACCGCCCAAGCCGGACTACTTGCCCTGGCAGGGCTTGCAGCCGGGCTGGCTCGGTGTTTGAGGCTTCGGCGGCGCCGAGCACGGCTTGGCCGGCTGGGCCGGTGCCGGCTTCTGCGCCGGCGGCGGATTCTGCGCGGGACCCTTGCTGGGCTTCGACGACATGGATGGTCTCCTTCCTTATGGTTCGCGCCTTGGTCATCCGGCCGGCCGGTCGCGGCCCCTCACCGCGCCGTTCGTCTCCGGGCGCTCCAGACGCATCTCGTGAAGGGTGCAACCCAGCGCCCTGGCGGAGTTGCACCCCTCACGTGAGTTCCAATTGTGCCACTAATTGGCACAAAACTGCCACGGCAGCAACAACAGCGGCACACCCCGGAGGCTCGACCTGCCGCCGGGGCGCCTCGCGCCGCCTGCCACCCAGGCGACGCCGGACCCCGGCATCGCCTGGACGATCTTTCCTGAGTTAACCCATGCGCACCACTACGGCTTCTTCTCCGGCGCGGGCTTCGCGGGCGGAGCGGCCGGCGCAGCGGGCTTCTCCGGGGCCGGCGTGGCCGCCTCTACCGCGGTGATATCGAGGTACCTCACGCCGCCCTTCTCATACAGCTTGCCTGTCACCTTGACATTGTTAAAGGCATGGGCCAAGACCGCGCCCGCGGCGCCCTTCATCCCCTGCCCCAGTACGATCAACCCATCCTTGGTCTCCAGGCCGGCCGGCACGCCGCCGCGGATGCAGTCCGCCGTGCACTTCGCGTGGTCCTCGCTGGCGAAATGCCCGGTCATGTAGCACTGCAGGTCCACGATCTTGCCGTTCAGCGTCACTTCCTTGGCACCCGGGGGTGCCATCGTCCCCGGCTTGTCCTGGGCATAGGCGCCACTCAGCACGAACGCCAACGCCGCCACCGCCACCAATGCCAGACCAACACTCACACTCTTGCGAATCATTGTCTAGTCTCCGTCTTCTTCAACTCGTATCACCTCATGCCCGCACACCGAGCATGCCTCTGCTTCGCGCTGGCAACGCCATACCCAACGTCCGCCGCCGTACCGGGAGCATGCCTCGCTCCGCCGGTCCACGCGCCGAGATGGTTGTGCGCTGCCGCCCCACCGGACGTTCATGGTGCGCCCCGCGCCGCGCTCGGCACGCACGTACAGCCACCACGACCGCCCAGGCGACCGTTCCTGTTGTTCTCGTGACTCAGGCCCGGTTTGCACCGACCCTAAAAAGGAGAACCATCGGGAGGGGTGTGAAAAGCAGCCGGGTCCACGCGCCTTCGGCAGACACCCACCGCTCCTCTGGCGGTACTATACGCTGCATCTTTCAGGAAGTTGCAGAAAATCCCGAAGAATCTTCGCAGCCGTCGCCGTTGCGCGCCTGCAGGACACGCACTGCCCCAGATACGGCAGCCCGCCAACCGGAACTGCACAGCCTGTACCTCACTAGTCCCACGTCTAGATGGGAAGATGGGAGAATACACTCCATACTACCACGCGAGGTCACGCGCAGCGTGCAGCGAATGTGAAAACACGAATACCACAGTTAACGCCGTACCGCTCCGCGAACGTTGCCGACGACGGCCGCGGCCCACGAGGCGCAGCGTGGCCGGACGCGGCACCCCTCGGCCTACGCCCGTGGTTGTTACCCATGTTCTCCGGCAGCCTCATCCATGAGGCTTGCCCGCGCAGCGGGCCGCAGGCCAGCCCTGCGAGGGCTGGTCGACGGGGAGAGCGTTGCCTCTACATTCTCGGTTTCCGGCCCCGCGAGCCCGTTTCAACGGGCTTACGCCCCACACCGGTGGCTCAAGCCGCCGCCCGCCGCGATCCGAATGAGGCCGGACGACGAACGCCCTACAATGTCACCATGACCGACTGGATCTACCTGGACAACAACGCCACCACCGAGCCGCTGCCCGAGGTCATCGCGGCCGTCGCCGAAGCCCTGCGCGAGCATTACGCTAACCCCTCCAGCGTACACCGCTTCGGACAGGGGGTCCGCCATCGCGTCGAGTGCGCCCGCGAGCAGGTGGCCGCCCTGCTCGGTGCCCAGGCCAAGGAGATCGTCTTCACCAGTGGCGGCACGGAGAGCATCAACCTCGCGCTGCGCGGGCTGCTGAGCATGCACCCGGAGCGCCGCCACGTCGTCGCCTCGGCCGTCGAGCACTCCGCGGTGCTGCGGGTCATGGAAAGCCTCGAACGACACGGGTACTGCGTCCATCGGGTCGGCGTGGACGCGGACGGTCGCCTCGACGAAGCCGAGTTTAACGCTCGACTCAGCGACCAGACCGCGCTCATCTCTCTGATTCACGCGAACAACGAGACGGGAGTGATTTTCGACGTCGAGCGTCTCAGCCGGCTCGCGGTCGCCTGCGGCGCGGCCGTCCACGTGGACGCGGTGCAGTCGGCCGGCAAGTTGCCCCTCGACGTGAGCCGGTGGGCCGCCCACTGCGTGAGCATCTCCGCCCACAAGTTCCACGGTCCCAAGGGCGTGGGTGCGCTCTACGTCCGTCGGCGGACGCGTCTGGAGCCGCTCATCGTCGGCGGGCGGCAGGAACGTGAGTTGCGCGCGGGAACGGAACCGGTCGCTGACATCATTGGGATGGGCGTGGCCGCCGACGTGGTACGCACCACGATGCCGGAGATGGCCGCACGAGTCAGCGCCCTGCGCGACCGGCTGGAAGCCGGGGTTCTACGCAGCGTCCCCGGTGCCCGCGTGCACGGGGTGGCCGCCCCGCGTCTCTGCAACACGAGCAACGTCGGCTTCGCCGGGCTGGCGGCCGAGGGCATCCTCATCCTGCTTAGTGAGGCGGGCACCTGCGCCTCGAGCGCGGCCGCCTGCAGCAGCGGCGCGCTGGAACCCTCGCACGTGCTGAAAGCCATGCACGTCGATCCGCGCAGTGCCCACGGCGCCATCCGCTTCAGCCTCTCCCGCTTCAACACGGACGCCCAGATCGACCGCGTCGTGGCCGAGCTGCCGCGCCTGGTTGCCCGGCTGGGACGTCTGAACGGGGAGCGACCAACCGAGGAGGCAAGTCCATAGAGGCGCTCCCCTCGGCCGGTGGCCGGGTTCGGTTGCAGTTCGGCCTCCCCGTGATAGGATGACCGCGGCGTGGGAGGGCACTCGGGCGGATCGGAGACCTGTTATGAAACCGCGCTGCGTCGTGATCATCGGGCTCGTTCTGGGAACGGCAGGACTCGGCACCGGCGGTTGCAAGCCCGGCACGGCGCCCCCCTCGCCGGCGGAGCGACAGCCGTCCGCACCTGCGCCTGAGGCCCCGCCCTCGTCCACAACATCGGAACCCACGCAACCGACATCACCCGAGGCCGCCCCGGCGGACACCACGCCGCCGACCGCCCCGCGGGAAGGAGAAACCCCCATGGCCATGACCATCACCAGCCCTGCGTTCACCGCCAATCAGCGCATCCCGATTCGCCACACCGGGGAGGGGGAGGATATTTCCCCGGTCCTCAACTGGACCGGCGTCCCCGCCGGTGCCAAGGAATTGGCACTCATCTGCGACGACCCCGACGCCCCGCGGGCTGAACCGTGGGTACACTGGGTAATCTACAAGATTGCGCCGACCGCGACCGGCCTGCCGGAAGGCATCCGCGCCGCCGAGAAGCCGGACAATCCAGCCGGCGCGCTGCAAGGCAAGAACTCCTGGCCGACGATCGGCTATCGCGGCCCCCTGCCGCCCCCCGGCCACGGCATGCACCATTATCATTTCAAACTCTATGCCCTGGACGCCGCGCTCAACGTGAAGCCCGGCCTGGACAAGACCCAACTGCTCGCCGCCATGAAAGGCCACGTTCTCGCCGAGGCGGAACTGATCGGGACATATGAACGGCGATGATGCACCGAGGGGTCTCCGTTCCCTGTCGCCCCCTTCGGGGGCTCAACATATATATAAACGGCATTGGCGCGCGCCGGGGGTTTCACCCCCGGCTACTGACTGACGCCCCCGTCGGGGGCTGAATCACCGGGTGCGAGCCTGATCTTCCGCGCGTGCGGGACCTGCGCCTCGATGATTGCCCCCGCCAGGTCGAGCCAGCGGTCGCAGCGATCCAGGACGGCCGAGTCCGTCGTGGCGATGATGCCGGGATACTGGGCGAGCACGGCGTCCGGGCTGGGCACCAACATGATATTCGACGGGATTCGTGAAGAGTCGCACCGTTCCAGCAGGTCCGCCAGCAGCACCTTGAGCCGGCCGCTGTTGGAGACGGGTTGATCGAAGTAATAGTCCACATGCGCGGGACGCAACGCGCACACGTAATTCATCATCAGCGTCAACGCTGGAACCGTTTCCTCGACCTTGCGATACGTGCCGTGGATGCTGGCCAGGTCGCGATAGCAGCCATCGCGGCCGACGAAGATCACGCCGCCGGCCAGCGCGCTTTCCACGGTGATGAGCACGTTGTACCCGTCGATTCCCAGCGACTGCCCAGCGCAGGCGGCCGGCGCCACGCGCCGGGCGGCGCGGGCATCGCGGGCGGCGTCGCCGCAGGCGCTGCGCATGACCGCCAGCCGCTGCCGCGCCGTCAGCACGTACCTGTCCCCCACCAGCTTGAGGGCCGAGCCCGGTGCATACTCGCGCGTCAGCAGCCACGAGTACTCCTCCACCGCCCGGCGCAAGGCGCCGACGTGCCGTGACGCGAAGAACTCTTCGTCCTGCGGATGCCGGCCACGATGTTGGCGTTTGTCCGGCACGCTCCCGTTTCCTATGGGCGACGCGATGGTCGAACGCTACATGGGACTACTCAAGACGGACACAAGTAGGGTGGCATGCTCAAGCCGAAGACGCCGGCATGCTGTCACGGGAGCCGCCCACTCGCCCACGGAAAGGCATGGCGGCGCTACGCTTGGCCATGCCACCCCCTTCCGACTGTCCGCTTTCCTGCTGTGCGCAGCGATTCAATGCGGCGCAACGCCCAACTCACATCTCAGCGCGTTGTCCAACTCCGGGTGCTCGAACTCAAACCCGGCGGCCTGCAACCGCGCCGGCAACACGCGCGCCCCGCTGAGCAGCAGTTCACCCGCCATGGCACCGAACACCACCCGCAGCGCCAACGCCGGAACCGGCAGCACCGTCGGCCGGCGCAACACGCGCCCGAGCGTTTTCGTGAACGTGCGATTTGTCACCGGCCGCGGCGACACCGCGTTCACCGGCCCGACCAGCGCGTCCCGCTCCAGCGCGAATTCGATCACCCGCATCAGATCGTGCAGGCTGATCCAGCTTACATACTGTCGCCCCGAGCCCAGCACGCCGCCCAATCCGAGCCTGAACACCGGCCGCATCCGCGCCAGCACCCCGCCGCCGCGGCTCAGCACCAATCCGATGCGCAGATGAACGACACGAATCCCCGCTGCCTGCGCCGGCTCCGTGGCCGCCTCCCACGCCCGGCAAAGCTCAGGCACGAAGCCCGCGCCCGTGGAACTGCCCTCGGTGATCACTTCGTCACCGCGGGACCCATAGATACCGACGGCCGAGGCGCAGATCACCACTCGCGGGCGCCGCTCCAGCCCGGCCACAACGTCGCACAACAACCGCGTCCCGTCGATGCGACTGCGGGCGATCCGCTCCCTGCGTGCCGGCGTCCAACGCCCGGCCGCGATGTTCTCCCCCGCCAGGTGCACGACGGCCGTCGCACCCTCCAGCCCGGCCGGGTCGAGCACGCCCCGTTCAGGCTCCCAGTGCAACTCCGCGGCACCGGGGCGCAGTGCCCGCCGGACCAGCGCTTGGACCACCCACCCTGCCGCGCGCAAGTGCTCGACCAGCGCGCGGCCGATGAGCCCGGTGGATCCGGTCACGATCACCCGTCCGATCGCAGCACTGGTGGTGGGCATCAGTTGGTCACCGAGCGAACTTGCGGTGCCGGTTCGACGGTCGCCCGCCGTTGGGGGCACCGCCCCATGTGAACGAAGGTAACCGTTCGTCGGGTCTTGTCCACCGCGGATGTCCGGGCCGGCGTCGCCTGCGTGGACAATCGGTGGGGGCATACCATCTTCCACCCCCGCCTCGCAGGCGATACACTGTATCCGGGATTGCCCACTGTCGGCGCTCGCCGGTCCGGGGACACCCTCGGGCCCGCGAGCGGTGATCATGGCGCGAACGCTTAGCGCCGGCACAGGCCGGGTCGGTTTGCCGGTCTGAGCCAGGTGGCAACGGGAGGCAACGGCGTATGCCGTACCGCAGCATGAGCCTCGAAGACTTCGCCCGCCACGTCGGGATGGACGCCCGCGACGTACAACGCCTCGCGGACCGGGGCAAGCTCCCTGCCCAGAAAGTGGGCGGTCAATGGCGCTTCAACCGCGCCCGGGTGACGGAGTGGCTCCAGCAGGAGATGCCCAGCCTGGCCGAGGACCGCTTGATCGCCATCGAGCGTTCGATGGGTTGCGGCCTTGAGGGCGCCCCGGCCGACGATTGTACGTTCGTCACCGACCTGCTCGGCATGGAGGGCATCGAGCTTGCCCTGCCCGCCAACACGAAGGCCTCCCTGCTCCGCGAGCTGGTGAAGCTCGCCCAGCGCACGGGTCTACTCTACGACCCGCTGGGCCTGCAGTTCGCCCTGGAGGAACGCGAGGGGATGTGTTCGACGGCACTGCCCAACGGCGTGGCCATCCCGCACCCGCGGCAGCCCATGCCCTACGTCTCGGCCGAGCCGCTGATCGCCATGGCCCGGGTGTCGCGCGGCATCGGCTTCGGTTCGCCGGACCGCGGGTTGACCTACCTGTTCTTCCTGATCTGCTGTCACGACGACCGCCATCACCTGCGCGTGCTGGCCCGGCTGATGCGCATCCTTGATGGTGACACGGTCGCGGCACTCATGGAGGCCGAGGAACGCGAGGCCGTCCTGCAGCTCCTGATTGACAAGGAGAACCAGGTCATCGCGCGCAGCGCCCGCCCGCGGTGAATCACCGTACGGTCCTCGGCGTAGCCGCTCCGAACCGTAACCGTGAGCGAACGGCCGCCATCCTGCCAACCGGCCGCGCGCGGAGTGGGCAGGGTGGCATCGCCAGGACGCTTGCCCTCTACCGGTCCAGGGCCACCTTCAGCTTCTCGAGGGCTTCCGCTTCGATTTGCCGGACCCGTTCGCGGGTGAGCCTGACCTTGGCCCCGATTTCCTTGAGGGTGAGGGGGCGGTTGTTGTCGAGTCCGTAGCGCAGGCGAAGAATCTTGGATTCCCGCTCCGTGAGTTGTTCGAGCAGCTCGATGACGGCCTTGCGCTCGCTCTCGCCGATGAGCACTTCTTCCGGCTGGAGCGTGCGGGCGTCCGCAATGCCCTCGGTCAGGGCGATACCGTCCTCGCTGTCGGCATCCTGAGTGGGGGCGGAGACGGCCTTGACGGCGCTGCGGATGTGGTCGATCTTGCTGGCGGTCATCTCCAGCTTGGCCGCCAGTTCGTCCGTGCTGGGCAAGCGTCCCTCGGCCTCCAGGAACTGGTCCCGTGCCTGCCGGAAACGCGAGATCATCTCCACCATGTACGCGGGAATGTGGATCGGCTTGTCGCTGTTGATCAGACTGCGTTTGATCGCCTGCTTGATCCACCAGGACGCGTAGGTGCTGAAGCGCGTGTCGCGGTCCGGGTCATACCCCTCCACCGCGCGAATCAGGCCGAGGTTGCCTTCGTTGATCAGGTCGTTGAGCGGCACGCCGCGCTTGACGTACTTCTTGGCAATGTTGACCACCAGGCGCAGGTTGGACTTGACCATCTGCTCGCGCGCCTCGGCCGCCTCCCCCTCGGCCTGCTCGCGCTCCTGGTAGCTGACCTCCCCGGCCGCGAAGCGCTTGGCCATCGCCTCCGCCCGGCGCACAATCAGGGCGAGGCGGCGTTCCTCTTCCGCGGAAAGCAGCGGCGCCGCGTTGATCTGGCGCAAGTACGCTTGTAATCCTGCATCGACGGCGATGAGCGCACCTCCTTGAGCGTTCCAGCGTCAACCCGGCGACAACGCCGCCCGGTTGTCTGCGTGGACGGGAAACCGTGAATCGGCCCCGCGGAATACCCCCGGCGTCCCCATGCCGACTACCCCCTCCGGCGGGTCTTCCGGTCGCTTCGTCCGTTAAGACCCCACCGGTATGTCGGCCAAGGCCGAACGCCGGTTCACCTGTAATCCGCAGTACCCCAAACCGCAAGAGAGCGGCCGTCGTCGACAGGCGCTGGCGAAAACGTCAAGGTTGCTGGGCAGCTTCCACCCGGAATCGAAAGCCGGCGTTTACAGGACCATGCCCGACGGAAGCCGACGCCGCGACAACCACCGTCCCGACCGCGACACAATCCGCCGCGCGCACCTGGCCACCTAGTGTGCTGGCACGCGCTGGCGCGGTGCCCCGGCCGGCACGGTTGCGAGCTACTGAGGCTCCCCCGGTGGCTCCTCAGCAAGCGCCGGCGGCACAGCGGCGTCCGAGACGCCGTCGTCACCCGCGGTTCCCTCCGGACCCGGCTTCGCCGGCTTGGGTGCACCGTCGCGAACCGCGGTTCCCGCTACCGGCGGCACCGGCGGCAGCGGTTCGTAGTCCACGGTCGAGTCCTCAATAGCGCTTTCGAGACCGCCGCGGCGCGCCTTGGGCTTCCGCTCCAGACCGGTTTCTCCCTCCTGCTCGATCGACCACTCCGCCCGCTTCTTCGACAGGCCGATCTTCCGCTCCTGCGGATCGACCCGCAGAATCTTGACCAGGATCTTGTCCCCGATCTTCACTTCCTGATGGGGATCCTCGACCTTGTGGTCGGCCAGCTCGCTGATGTGCAGCAGCCCCTCCAGGTCCTGCTCCAACTCCACGAAGACGCCGAAGTTCGTAATCTTCGTGACCGTTCCTTCGACGATCTGCCCGGGGATGTAGTTCTCCGGCACGGCCCGCAGCCACGGGTCCTCATGCAACTGCTTCAGACCCAGAGCGATCCGCTGCTTGTCCTCTTCTACTTTTAAAACAACACAGTCAATGACATCGCCCTTCTTCACGACCTCCGACGGGTGGCTGATCTTCTTCGTCCAGCTCATGTCGGAGACGTGGAGCAGCCCGTCAATGCCCTCCTCGATCTCCACAAAGGCCCCGTAGTTCGTCAGGTTACGTACCCGGCCGTTGACGCGCGTGTTGGGCGGGTACTTCTCGGCCACGTGGGTCCACGGGTTCTCCTGGGTCTGCTTGAGCCCCAGCGAGATCTCCTGCTTGTTCTTGTTGATGTCGAGGACGATCACGTCCACGGCGTCGCCGGCGTTGAGCAGTTCGGAGGGGTGGTTGATCCGCTTGGTCCAGCTCATCTCGGAGATGTGGATGAGGCCCTCGACGCCCGGCTCGATTTTCACGAAGGCGCCGTAGTTCATGATGTTGACCACTTCGCCGCGCAGGCGGGCGCCCACCGGGTAGCGCTGCTCGATGTGCTCCCAGGGGTTCTCGGTAAGCTGCTTGAGGCCCAGGGCGATCTTCTCCCGCTCGACGTCGATGGAGAGGACCTTGACCTCAACTTCCTGGTCGATCTTGAGCAATTCGGACGGATGCCCGATCCGGTCCCAGCTCATGTCCGTGATGTGCAGCAGACCGTCGATGCCGCCCAAGTCCACAAAGGCGCCGAAGTCCGCGATGTTCTTGACGATGCCGCGGCGAATCTGGCCCACGGCGATCTCGGCCATCAATGCCTCTTTCGCGGCCGCCCGTTCCTCCTCGATCAGCTTGCGCCGCGAGATGACGATGTTGCGGCGGTCCGTGTCGATCTTGAGGATCTTGGCCTCCACCTCCTTGCCGATGTACTCGCCGATATCGCCGGGCCGGCGGATGTCCACCTGGGAAGCGGGCAGGAACACCGGGTAGCCGATATCGACCAGCAACCCGCCCTTGATCTTGCGCATGACCCGCCCGCGGACCTTGTCGCCCTCGTGCTTGGTGGCCACGAGGTTCTGCCAATTCAGGATGCGGTCGGCCTTGCGCTTGGACAGGACGATGTGCCCGCTGTCGGATTCGACCGTTTCCAGCCAGACACTGACCTTGTCGCCGACGTCGACCGAGGAGATGTCGTCCCATTCCGCGGCGGGAACCAGTCCCTCGCTCTTGAGCCCGACGTCCACCACGACGTCATCGCCAGCCCGTCCGACCACGCGCCCGGTCAGGATGGTACCGGGCTTCAGGTCGTCCTCCGGTTCGGCGAGTGTGCCCTCGATATCCGGACCCGGCATGCCGGCGAAGATCTGCGCCATCTCCGCCTCGATCCCCGTCCCCTCGTGATCCAACTCGTTAATCAGGTGGTAATCAACCATGTTCGACCGACTCTGACGGCAGCGTGAGCCGCGCCTCGCGGCGCCCCTCTTCCACGGACGCTGCCTGGGCAGCGCCGCCGGACTGCCGACCGCCAACCGTGACGACCCCCGCAAGGGTCTGAACCATGTGCTCCACGAGGGGGCGTGAAACCGATTCACGCCTTCAGTGCCCTACCGAGCACACCAACACCATACCTCGACACCGCGGACCCCGCCACCCTGGCGCCCCGCTGGCGTACGCCTCCGCCGCGTGCCAAGCCGCCGCGCCACCGCGGCCGAGAAGCTCAACGCCGGGGTGAGCTGACGCCCGACTTGCCCCAACCGCGCGCGCTTGCCCTCCGCGCCTGGAAGCGCTCTGCGGTGCTGCGCACGATGCCCGTCCGGGACCCGGCGCCGGTCCTACCGCGGGCCTGAGGCCGCGGGCCTAGCACACGGTGATCTTGTGGAACCCGTGACGCCGTTTTCGGTTGAGCAGCTTCCGCCCGTTGTGCGTGCGCATGCGGGCTCGAAAGCCCTGCGTGCGCGCCCGCTTGATCTTGCTGACACGTCGTGGGTAGTGCATTCTTCGTCTCATCTCCCGACAGGCATCCGCCTGCCGGTGGCGACCTATCGTTTCGGCTGAAGCCCCAGCCGAGAACGGGCAGTGTACTGCGGGGCCACCCCCGTGGCAAGAGTGGCTGTCCCGCGCCCTCGGGCGGCGAGCCCGCGGGGTGTCGGTGGTGGCGGCCGCCGCGGGGCCCGCGGATCGGCCGAACACCCGCGGTACCGCCGACCCCGGTGCGTGCCGGGCGGACCCGGTGTTCAGGCTCCAGGCGACCCGGCCCTCCGAACCCGGCGTCGCAGGTGGCGCGCGGCCGCAGAACCTCGGAACCCCCGTGGCGACCGTTCCTTCGGATTGGGTGGGGTCCGGGGCCAGACCGGTCTGGGCGGGTGTCGAGGGTTTGCGCAGTTTGACTGAATCGCCCACGAATCTTACCATGCTAGGGGGGCTGAGAGGCGGGGCGCGGCGTCCGGCGACCCATAAAATGCGGCGGTCGCCCGCGGGCGTTGGCGTTTCGGCTCGACTGGCTCCGGCCCGTCTGGCCCGTATGTGACCTCGACGCGCTTAGAATCCGCTGTACCCGCAGTCTCTGCAAGGGGCATCGCTATGAGCGAAGCCGAGTTGATCCCCCGGGCGGAAGCGGCCCTGGGATACAAGTTCCGCAACCCGGAGTTGCTGGTCATCGCCCTCACGCACGCCTCCCTGGCGGACAACCGCCTCGTCAGCAACGAGCGCATGGAGTTCCTGGGCGACGCCGTGCTGGGCTTGGTGGTCTGCACGGAGTTGTACCGGCGGTATCAGGACCGCCACGAAGGCGACCTGACGAAGGTCAAGTCGGTGGTCGTGTCGCGCCGGGTGTGTGCCGCGATGGCCGAACATGTGGGGCTGACGGAGCTGCTACGGTTGGGCAAGGGGATCGGCGATCGCAACGGTCTGCCGGTGTCGGTGCAGGCGGCCGTGCTCGAAGCGGTCATTGGGGCGATCTACCTGGACGGCGGGCTGGAGCCGGCGGAGAAGTTCGTGCGCATGCTGACGCTGCCGCACATCGAGCGTGCCTCCCGCTTTGACGACCAGCAGAACCACAAGTCCCTCTTGCAGCAGTACGTGCAACGGGCGCTGGCGACGACTCCGCAGTACGAGTGGCTCGACGAGCAGGGGCCCGACCACAGCAAGTGCTTCGAGGTGTGCGTGGTGGTGGACGGTCGGCGGTTTCCCAGCGCCTGGGGCACCAGCAAGAAAGAGGCGGAGCAGGAGGCCGCCCGCCGCGCGCTCCAAGTGCTCCGCGCGGCCGAGGCCGAACCGCAGGTCCATCACGAGAGCGAAGCCTGATCACCACTCACCAACGCGTCCGTGCGGTCGCGAGTCCTCGGGATGCCAACCCATGCCCCGCCGCGGCGGGTGAGCGTGTCCCCACCAACACACAGTGCCACAGTTGAGCACCCGGGCGCACGGAAGGTCACGTGCCTGCGGGAGCAAACGTTACCCGAAGGTACGAAACGTCGCTTACGGCGCCGGTGATTCACCGGCAGGCAGCACGCCCCATTCCTGGAGGGCGTACTCCATGTAGGCGCGGGCGGAACTCGTCGGGAGCTCCGAGGGAAGCTGGCGCTGAAAGACCTTAGTCAGCTCCTCGCGGGTGCGCGCGTCCGTCTGAGCGCAATCCTTGACCACGGCGTTGACCAGCCAGAAACGGATGCCGTGGTCGGGTTCTTTTTCGAGCATGCTCAGCACCGTCTGCCTCAAGGCGGCCGGGTTCTCGGTGCGGGAGGCCTGGAAGCTGAGCTGCTGGGCGGCCAGCCAGCGGATGATCAGATCGTTCTCCCGCTGCCGGTCGTCCTGCGACGTGCGCAGATGTCCCTCGTAGTCGGCGACCAGGTCTTTCTCGCAGCGCTGGCGGACCGATTCCCGATAAGCGTGGGCCTCCGTCCAGCGGGACGCGGCAGGGTCCGCGCTGCGGTCCATTTCACCGACGAAGTAGCGCGCCGCGCCCCCGTAGTAGCGTTTGGTCTGGTCGGTGGTGGCCGGGTCCAACCACTCCAGAGCGATGGCGAGGTCCTTGCGGAGAAAGGGTTCGCCCTCGCGTGCACACAAGTCCCGCAAGAGCGAGCGGGCCTCCTCGTCGCCGGGCTCGACAAAGTACTTTAGGTATATGACCGCCTGCGCCAGGAGACCGTTGTCGGTCTCCTGGCGGTACATATCGAGCAGTCGGTCGCGCAGGTGTCGCCGGGCTGCCGGGCTGAGTCGGCCCGACTCCAGGAGACGCTTGTAACCCGTGCGAATCAGCTCCCCACGGGTGACGGGCGACACCGGGCCGCCTGCCTGGGCCGCCAACCAACCCGCCTCATAGTAGGCATCGAGCGGTGCCAAATCCTCGGGCTCCAGCGGTTCGGTCGGGCCCAGACTGCCCAGCATCTGGTCCACCAGCCAGTTCAATTCCTCCTCGGCCCGTTCCGTTGCTGCCATGCTTCGCGCAAACTCCTCCCGGCGTTCATCGTCCGTGAGCGCATCTGGCGCGTCTTTCGTCTCGAGTTCCAGCAACGCACTGCCGCCGCCCGGCGCCGCCCGGCCGCGCGCGCGCATGACCTTCTCGATCTGCTTGAGAAGGTCCTCCACCCGCGTCCCGCGCCAGCGTACGGCACCCTGATGAACAAGCACGAGATAAGGAAGCTCCGGGATGCCGTACTCCCGCCGCGCGAAACTGACCGCACCCAGCTTGTGGCTTACGCCAAAGCGCTTGACGAATGCTTGAGCCCGGTCGGAACCCTCGTGCGTCAGCCCGACGACCTGCAAGCCCTGCTTGCGGTAGTGGTCATCAATTCGGTTCAGTTGCCGCACGAGCACGCGCACTCGATCAACGGTCGCGTTCTGCTCCTTCGCGCGCTCGGCCTCCCCGTTCTTGTCACCTGCGGGCGCAGTTGTCGCGGCGGAGACTGCGGCGTTCCGCACGTCGTAGAACACCAGCACATAAGTGTCGACGGGTGTGTGCAGCGACACTGCTTGCGGGTTCAGCCACGCCCGCGCGGTGATCTCCGGCGCCTGGTCACCCTCCTGGGCGGCCGGTTCTGCGGCACCTGCCATGGCCACCGGCAGCGCCACGGCCACCATCCAACGCATGGAGTTCATGGTTGTCCTCCTGGGTCAGGAACCGGGACTACTGCTGCGGCACCGGTGGCACCTCAGGGGTTGGGACCATGGGAGGATCAATGGAAGGCGAGGGCATGCTGCTCAAACAGATCTGGACACACGGCATGTCGCTGCCGAAATACTGGCGACAGCATTCCAGGCAACCCTTCAAGGTCCGGCATCCCACCGTGCAGTCCGCCCGGACACACGGGCAGCCGCAGGCGGCATTGCCCGGTGCGCGGTCCGAGCACTGGGCGAGCGCCGCCGCGGGAACGCTCGCGATGACCACTGTCGCCCCGATCCCGACTAAGAACCAAAGCCACGCACGAATGATCGCCATGATCTTCCTCCTTTGATGTGTTCTGCTGGGCACATGCGCGGGACTCCCCGCACAGACTGCAACCGCCATACCTTCCGCGTCGGCTCACGCGGCGCGCACGTCCACGCCGGGGACCAGGTTTCCCGACCGAGTTGCGTTCCAGCACGTGTTTAGTGCTACCCGCGTCGCGGGGGGGTGAACTGATGGGCCCCGGGGGGCGTCATCGCTTCCGCCGCCCTCACCCCTACCCCTCTCCCGAGGGGAGAGGGGTCCAGACGCCGCAGCCCCGGCTTCGCCTGCGGCCGATGAGGCTCCGCCACCCACGCTGGACACCTGCGCTTTCCGGAAGCAACTGTGCACCCGGTCCGCCGGTTGTCAAGAAAGACCCGAAGCAAACCACGCAAAGAACGATGGGCAGGGTGACACCAACGGGTACCGTCGACGGACAGCGAATCCCGGTGGACAGGAGTGGGCGCTCCCGCCCCGCTGGGTGGCCCGCTTTCGCCTGACGACCTTCGCGGGCGGGCATGATCGGGGGATCGGCGGGGCGGCTCGGCCTCGGCCCGGGCGGGTGGTCGGGAAACGCGCGGACCCGCTACTGAGTGAGCAACGGCCCGTGAACCACACTGAACAACAGAGTGAACGTGTAAACGACCGGGAAGGCGGCCAGCAGCACCGCCAGGCGCGAGAGGGATCGTCCGCGCGTGTCCGAGCGCCGACCGATCACTTCACAAAGCACAATGACGAACAGAATCAGGGCCAGCTTGAACCAGAGCGCCCCGCGGATGCCCCGCGTGGCGATGACGCGGGCCGCCACCGGATTGGCCTCCGACCCGCCCCAGCCGTAGAGCACCAGGTACGTCAGCAGCACGTCGAGCACGGCAAACAGAATGAGCCACACGTAGGCATTCTGATAACGCATCGGCGGCACCGACCAGAACGGTACGCGGACCGGTCGCACCGCGAGTTCTGCCGCGTGGCCGCAATCGTGGCACCTGCCGGCTGACGTGCGTTGCAGGGGATGCCCGCAGGCTGGACAACGCGGCACATTCGACGGGGACCGCACGGTCATGGTCAGGCTTCCGCCCTGCGGGCGCTGCGGCGGCCGGATACGACGGCCCGGCCGCTGGGGAGTCCCGGCTTCCGATCGACGACCGGGAAGTCCCGCGGTGCGTTGGCCGCCGGCGTTACGCACAGGCGACGCGGCTGGTGGCCGCGCAGCGTTCCCGCTTCAGATGACCATCGGCCATTCGGACCAGTTCTTTGACGTGCGCCACGCTGGAGTCCAGTAACCTGCGCTCCTCGGCGTTCAATTCGACCTCGATGACCCGCTCGACCCCGGAGGCCCCCAGGACGGCCGGAACACCCACGAAGTACCCGCCCACGCCGTATTCCCGGTCGCAGTACGCGGCACAGGGCAGAATGCGCTTCCGATCCCGAATGATGGCCTCGGCCATTTGGATGGTGCCAGCCGCCGGCGCGAGGTACGCACCGGTTCCCATAAGCTGAACGATCTCCCCACCACTCACCTTGGTGCGCTCGACCAGCGCGTGCAACCGGTCGGGGGGAATGAGCTGGGTGACGGGGATGCCCGCCACGGCCGTGTAGCGCGGCAGCGGCACCATGTCGTCGCCGTGACCGCCCATCAGCAGCGCCGAGATGTCTTCCATACTGCAGCCGATTTCCTCGGCGATGAACGTGCGAAACCGGGCGACGTCCAGGCAGCCGGCCTGCCCCATGACACGGTGGGCGGGGAAGCCGGTCTTCTTCCAGGTGGTATACACCATCGCGTCCAGGGGGTTGGTGACGACGATCAGGATCGCGTCCGGGACCACGTCCGCGAGGCGTTCGGCGATGGGGCCGATGATCTTGACGTTGGTTTCCAGCAGGTCGTCACGGCTCATGCCGGGTCGGCGCGGCATGCCGGCCGTGATGATGACCACGTCGCTGCCGGCGGCAGCGCCGAAGTCGCTCGTGCCGAAGATCTGGAAGTCGAAGCAGTCAATCCCGCCACATTGGGCAAGGTCCATGGCCTTGCCGACCGTCTTGCTCTCCAACTCCGGTAGGTCGATCAGGACCACGTCGCCCAGCCGCTTCTCGACGGCCCAGACGGCGCAGGCTGCCCCAACGTGACCGGCCCCCACGATCGTCAGTTTCGAACGCCGCATGACAGGTTCCTCCCGGTGTGAGATCTCGTCCCGGCCCTTCCGGCGGGATGGTAGGCGCGCTACCGGCCGTACCCAAGCGGAAAACGGACAAAGGTAGGCCGCAAGACCCCCACAGGACAAGCGACAGGCCCCCTCCATGCGCAGCCGCCGACCGGCGGGCAATGCAGCCCGCGGCACGCCGGCGTCAGCCGCGGTGGCGGCGTCCGGACCCCTCTCCCGCGGGGAGAGGGGGTAGGGGTGAGGACGACGCACGTGAAGGCGCCCCCGGGTACACCAACGTACTCCCCCACCGCGCGGAAGCGGCCCAACACGCGCCGGGGGACGGCGCTGCCCGCCGTGGCGCTGCGGTCGGCGCCGCCGCACGCCCGGTGGCAGCGGGTGCGCGGTCCACCCGTTGCCGCCCCGCGCTCCCCCGTCTATAACAGTCCGCCATGACTACGATAAGCACCATCGACAAGCTGCGGGAGCACCTGGGCGACACCGTGACGCTGCAAGGGTGGGTCCACCAGAGCCGGGCCAGCGGCAAGGTGGCGTTCATCCTGGTGCGCGACGGCACGGGGCTGTGCCAGTGCGTGATGGAGAAGAGCGACCAGACGGCCGGCTTCTTTGATGAGACCCGGCGGCTCGCCCAGGAATCCGCCCTGGAGGTGACGGGAGTGGTCGTCGCGGACGCCCGCGCGCCGGGGGGCTTCGAGTTGCAGGTGACGAACGTCTGCGTCGTCCATGCCGCCCGCGATTACCCCATCACCCCCAAGCCGCACGGGATCGAGTTCCTCATGAAGCTGCGGCACCTGTGGTTCCGGTCGCAACGGCAATGGCACATCCTGCGCATCCGGGCGACCGTGGTGGACGAGATTCGCCGCTACTTCAACGACCACGACTACGTACTGATCGACACCCCGATCTTCGCCCCGGCCGCCGGCGAGGGGTCGCAGACGCTGTTCAAGGTGGACTACTTCGGCGAGCCGGTGTACCTGGCGCAGACGGGGCAGCTCTACGTCGAGGCGGCCTGCATGGCCCATCGCAAGGTGTACTGCTTCGGCCCGACGTTCCGCGCCGAGAAGAGCAAGACCCGCCGCCACCTTACCGAGTTCTGGATGGTGGAGCCGGAGATCGCCTACGCCAGCCTCGGCGACGTGATTGACGCCGCCGAGGACTTCGTCTGCTCCGTCGTCCAGCGCGTGCTGCGCGATCATCGTCCGCAACTCATCGAGCTGGGCCGCAACGTAGAGGAACTGGAGCGGATCCAGAAGCCGTTTCATCGCATCACCTACACCCGGGCGGCCGAGATGCTGCGCAGCCCGCAGGCCAAGGCGTTGCTCGAACAGGACCTGGTTGCCAAGCAGGAGCGCCTTGCCGAGTTGGACCGCCGGATCGAGAAGCTGGAGGCGGTGGCCAAGGGCGACGGCAAGCAGTGGGACAAGGACGTGGCGGCCGCCGAGGCGATCGAGGCCCGCGAAGAGCGTGCCGAGGTGCAGGAGCAGATTCGCAACATCCCGCACCACCTGGAACTGGCCGCCGGCTTCGAGTGGGGCTCCGACCTGGGCGGGTCCGATGAGACGATCATCTCCCGCCTGCATGACAAGCCCGTCTTCGTCACGCATTACCCGAAGCACGCCAAGGCGTTCTACATGCGTGAGGACCGGGCCGACGAGCGCGTCGTCGAGAACTTCGACCTGCTGGCCCCGCAGGGCTTCGGCGAGATCATCGGCGGCTCGGCCCGCGAGGAGGAGCTTGGCCGCCTGCTGGCCCGCATCCGGCACGACCACCTGCCGGAGGACGACTACGAGTGGTACCTCGACCTGCGCCGCTACGGCTCCGTGCCGCACGGCGGCTTCGGCCTGGGCGTCGAGCGCACGCTCTGCTGGCTCTGCGGCCTCAAACACATTCGCGAGGCCATCCCGTTCGCACGCATGATGGGGAAGATCTATCCATAGGGGCCGCTCCGCGGAGAACCCCTCTTGCCCTGGGGGGAGAGGGCAGGGTGAGGACGATTGCCGATAAGGCGGATTGACCTGGCCCAACCTGCCACAACCCGTGGTGTTTCCGCCGACGCGAGCACGTTGCTGCCGCGTGTGCAGCGCGTGGCGTCGCTCTTGAAGCGTTGGCTGCTGGGGACGCATCAGGGGGCCGTGCGACCGGAGTGCCTTGACTACTACCTCGACGAGTTCACGTTCCGCTTCAACCGCCGCACCTCGGCCTCGCGCAGCAAGCTGTTCTACCGCCTCTTCCAGCAGGCGGTGCAGATCGACCCCGTCCCCTTCGATGCCCTGCGGCCCAACCACAAGCCCCAGGAACCGGTTGAATCAAGCAAATACACCTTTTGTCGATTGGTCGGCGCGGGCTGCGCCTGCATGCGCGTTTGGCGTGGGTGCCCTGCCCTCACCCGCCGCAGGCGGGCGTGGGCATGTACCGCCGCCGCAGAGGCATGCTTACCCGCGACTGCGGTCGCGGGTAAGCATGACACCCTCGGCACCGTGTACGCTGGACACGCACCAAGTCCCTGGCAACCACCGTAGGCCCTCCGGGCGGCGGGCGGCACTGGGCGGTGAGCCGCGTTGAGCGGTGGGCGTCGTGGAGGCTGCGAAAACCGTCCCTCCGAGCATAACACCTGTCGGCATCGGGCGTCACCAGATACGGTGAAGAGGCCCGGGAGTGCGCGCGGATGCGGGCAGGAGTCCGAATGATGGGTCGCCGAGGGGCGGAACGTGGGCAGCCGGACGTAAGCGGGCTGGCGGAGGGTCTGCTGCGGCGGGGGCTGGCGGCCGGGGCGACGGACCTGCATTTCGAGCCGACCGATACGGGCCTGCTGGTGCGGGTGCGCGTGGACGGGCAACTCCTGGATTTCGAGACGGTGCCGGCGGAGCTGGCACCGAACCTGGTGGCGCGACTGAAGGTGCTCGGGGCGCTGCTAACCTACCGGATGGACATTCCGCAGGAAGGGAGCGTGCGCTTTGCGGCGGGCCCCGGCGCGGAGGCCGTCGATCTGCGCATCGCCGCCTTCCCAACGATCCGGGGCGAGCGCGTGGTGGTGCGGGTGTTCGGGCGCGAGCAGGACCTGAAGGGTCTGGAGGCGCTGGGGCTGACCGCCGCACAGGTACGGATGCTGCGCCAGGCGGTGGCGCAGCCGGCGGGGCTGATCGTGGTAACGGGGCCGGCCGGCGCCGGCAAGACGACCACCTTGTACGCGCTCATCCGCGAACTGCGGGACCATCACCCGGGTCGCTGCGTGATCACGCTGGAAGACCCGGTCGAGCAGCGTCTTGATGGGGTAACGCAGATTCAGGTCAATCCCTACGGTGAACTCAGCTACGGTCGGTGCCTGCGGTCGCTGTTGCGTCAGGACCCGCAGGTGCTGTTGCTCGGCGAAGTGCGCGACGGCGAGACGGCGGCGCTGGCGGTGGAGGCGGCCCTGACCGGGCATCTGATCCTGACCACGCTGCACAGCGGCGGACCGGCCGAGACCATCGTGCGCTGGCTGGAGATGGGCGTGGCGCCTTATCAGCTTGTGAGCACGTTGACGCTGGTGTGTGCCCAGCGGCTGGTGCGCCGGTTGTGTTCGGAGTGCCGCGGGCGCAAGCAGTCTTCGTGCGGTCGGTGTCTGGGAACGGGTTACCACGGGCGGGTGGCGGTTGCCCAGGTCGTGCGTCTGGACGAGTCGGTGCGGGAGGAGGTTCTGCGGCGGGCGCCGGCAGCGCGCTTGCGCGAGGTACTGAAGGTCCAGGGGCCCGGCCTGGCCCAGCAGGGCGCGCGCTTGGTGTCAGAGGGTGTCACCGATGCGCCGGAGGTGGCCCGGGTGCTGGGGACGGAGCCGGCGATCGAGAGCACTGGATGAGACCGCGCAAATGGGAGACTGCGCGGGTGGCATGCCCAGGCCAAGGGCGCCGGCATGCCGATGCAGCAGGGGCGGGCTGGAGGAAAGGCATGGCGGCGCTGCGCTTGGCCATGCCACCCGGTGACGAGGCGTTCTCGTCTGAGCACGCGGAGCTGTCGGCGCGTGCGGTGGGCAGGAGCTGGGCATGGCACAGTTTGAGTATCGGGCACAGTTGGAGGGCGGAGCGGCCGTGGCGGGGACGCTGGAGGCCGGCGACGCGACCGAGGCCCTTGCGCATCTGGAGGGCATGGGGCTGACCACGATTGAGGTCGCGCCGACCGCCAAGCCGGTGCCCGTTCGCGCGCTATCGGGCGGGGACCTGATCTTCTTCAACGAGCAACTGGCGGCCCTGGCGCGGGCGGGGCTGTGTCTGGACGCGGGCTTACGGCAGTTGGCGAAGGACGTGGGGTCGTCGCGGCTCGGAACGGTGCTGGAGCAGACGGCGAACGAAGTGGAGAAGGGTCGGCCGCTGGAGGAGGCGCTGGAGGGACAGGCCACGCGTCTGCCGCCGCTGTACGGGCGCGTCATCCGGGCGGGCATTCGCAACGGGCAGCTTGCCGAGACGCTGCTGAACCTCTCGCAGCACCTGCGGCTGATGGCGGACACGCGGCGGCTGGTGGCGGAGGCGCTGGCGTATCCGGTGGCCGTGCTCGCGGTGGCCGGGGCGTTGTTCTGCACGATCATGCTGGTGCTGGTGCCGCAGGTGCGGGAGCTGCTGGCGGGCTTCGATCTGAGCTGGGGGACGGCGCGGAGTGGCGTGGGCTGGCTGGCAAACCTGGTGATGACGTTGTCGGAGTGGATGCCGGTGCTGGTGCCCGTGGGCGCGGTGGTCTTCGTGCTGGCGGTGGTACTGTGGATGGCGGCCGGGACAACGGCGCCGGGGCGGGCCGTGCGGGAACGACTGGTGTTGGGACTGCCCATCATCGGGGCGTTGGTGGCGGACTCGCTGCGGGCGCGGTTCATTCAGGCGATGGCGTTCGCCGTGCGGGCGGGGCTGCCGTTGCCGGAAGGTTTGCGTCTGGCGGGGGAAGCGGGGGCGAGTCCGGGCGTCGCCGAGGAGGCCGCACGCGTAGCGGCGCAGGTCGAACAGGGCACGGCGGCGTTTGAGGCGTGCCGCCGGACCCGGCTGATTCCGCCGATGTTCGGGTACGTGGTCCAGGTCAGTGCCCAGCGTGGCAATCCGGACGAAGCCTTGACGCAACTGGCCCAGACCTACGCCGAGCGGGCCTCCCGGCGTCAGGCACTGGTTCGGCACTGGCTGATGCCGGTGGCGCTGGTGCTGGTGGGGGTAATGATCGGCGCGTGCATCGTGGCCGTGTATGCCCCGCTGCTGCAGATGCTCAACGTCATCCAGTCGGTGAGTTGAGCACAGGGGAGTGACGAAATGCACGTGGTGGTGTCGTTGTTTGGGTGGCTGCTGGTGCTGGCGCTGCTGTTGGGAATCGTGCGCCTGGCGCTGGCCTTGTACGGCACGATCACGTGGTCACTGTCGGGAGAAACCGGGAGCCTGTTGCGGCGGATCTACGGGACGCGTGGCAAGCGGGCGCGGCGCACGGTGGAGTTGCAGACGCTGCTGGGGCAGGTGGGGGTGGCCGTGCGCCTCAATCTGCCGCTGCCAACGGCGCTGCGGGCGGCGGCGGCCGGCGAACTGCCGCGGGTCAGCCGGATGCTGAAGGACATGGCGACACTGCTGGAAGCGGGGTGCCCGCTGTCAGAGGCCTTGCGGCTGGGCGTGCCGGGATGTCCGTTGCTGCTGCCGGCGCTGGTACGCCGGGGAGAGGAATGCGGACAGTTGCGCCAGGCGTTCACGGACGCGGAGGCCATGCTGGAGCAGCGGCTGCGGCGGCAGATCAGCCGGGCGGGACCGGTGGGTCTCTATGCGCTGGTCGTGCTGCTGATCGGCATCGGCATCGTCGGGGGCGTGATGGTCATCGTGGTGCCGAAGTTCAAGGTGATCTTCGAGGACTTCGACGCGACCCTGCCGCCGGCGACGGTGCGTTTGATCGAGGTGTCGGACTGGATCGTGCATGGGGGAGGGCTGGGGCTGGTGTGGCTGGTGCTGGCGGTGGGAGTGGTGGCGGGGGTGGTGTTGCTGGTGGTACAGCTTTCGCCGCGGGATCGGCCGGGGCCCGTCGCGCGGGCGGTGGCGGCGTTGCGGTGGGCGTTTCCGATCACGCGGCACATCGACTTCGGGCTCGGCATGGCCGGGGCGATTCGCGCGCTCGGGTGGGCGATGCGCTCGGGGCTGCCGCTGGCGGTGGCCGTGCCGCCGGCGCAGACGGTGGCGCAGACCAACCGGCTGCGGTCGCGGCTGGCGCGTTTCGTGGCGTTGACCCAGGAGGGGTGGGCACCGGCCGATGCCGCCGAACGTGAGCGGCTTGGGGCGGTGTTCACGGCCGCGCTACGGATCGTGCAGCGCGGCGGGGACAGCGGGACGGTGGTGCGGCACGCGGCTGAGTATTACGAGGCGAACGCCCAGCGCTGGTGGCATGCGTGTACCGCGTTGTCGGTGCCGCTCATGACGCTGTTGCTGGCGGGGGTGGTAGGATCGGTGGCGCTGGCGCTGTTTATGCCGCTCGTGACGTTGATTCAGTGGACGGCGGAGAGCATCGGGTGAACGAACAGCGGACGAGAGTCATAGGGGGCCACTTGCCGGGACAACCGGTCCGGTGGCATGCCCAAGCTGAAGGCGCCGGCATGCGGTCGCAGCAGCGGCCTGCTGCGTCGGAGCAAGGCATGGCGGCGCTGCGCTTGGCCATGCCACCCTGTTGTCGACGTCGGCTGCCGTGGAGGAGGGGCGGACGTGGTGGGCTGGGCATCACGGGACATCGCCGAGCGGCGACGGTGCTGACGGAGGCGATCGGCAGTCTGGCGCTGCTGGGGCTGCTGCTGGGGCTGACGTCGCTGGTGCTGACCCGGTACGCGCGGGCGACGGATTACTTCCTGAATGCCCGGCGGGCACAGTGGGCGGCCGAAGCCCATGTGGAACGGCTGCGGAGCGGGGCATTGCCACTACGGGACGCTACGGCGGTGGACGAGAACGGCGTGGAATGCACGATTCAGGTCACCGACGCCCCGGCGGCATGGGCGCCGTTGCGACAGGTGCGGGTGCTGGCCGTCGTGACGGGCAAGCACGGCAGGCAGGCCCGCTGTGAACTGACCACATTCGTAGGTGAGGAAGCCCGGCCGGAGGACGGACGATGAGACGGCCACGGCACGCCGGGTACACGCTGGTGGAGATGCTTGCGGTCATCGTCCTGGTGGCGGTGGGCGGCGCCCTGGCGACGCAGGGGATCGCGGGGCTGGTGCGTGCCCAGCGGCAGGCGGCGGACCTGGTGAACCGCTACGCGGTGCTCAACGACGTGGTCGGTTGTCTGCGCGCGGACGTGCGGGCCGCCGACGCGGCGGAGTTGGCGACGGCGGAAGGCGCGGGGGAGGGTCACGTCCTGCGATTGCGGGGAGCGAGCGGGGTCGTGGAGTACCGATTGGGCACCGACCGCGTAGAACGGACCGGGCCGCCGGGAGACGACGTACGTGACAAGTCATGGCACATGCAGCATGCCCTGGACGCCAATGAACGCGGCCACACGGAGTGGGACGTGCGGGTGCCCCGGACGGGGCCCGGCGCGGGCCGGCTGGTCGAATTGACGGTGCTCTGGCAACGCCGGGCACGGGATGACGCGCAGCCGCCGCGGCGGTTCGACGTGGTGCTGCGTTGCGCGGGAGTGAGGCGCGATGAGACTCAGTGAGCGGTGGTCCTGCGTCCGCGGGCGCCGGCCGAGCCGAGACATGCGGGGCCGGTATCGGCGGGCACGCGCCGGCGAGCAGCGTCGCGGCATGCTGCTGGTGCTGGTGCTGCTGTACCTTGCCCTGACGACGGCGGTGGCGCTGGTGATTACGGCCGGCACCAGGCAGCAGGTGCGCGTGCACGCCGAGGAGCGTGGGGAACTTCTGCTGCGGCAGATGCTCGACAGCGGGGTGGCCTGGTCGGCGGCCGCGGGGGAGGCGTGGCCGGTCGCCGGGTCGGTTACGCTTGATGCCGGTCTGCTGGCACCGACGGCGCAGGCCGCGGCGGTTACCCTGACGCCCGAGCGCAACGAGGATGGACATGTCAGGTCGGTAGCGATTGAGGCCCGGGTCGAGCATGGCGATCGGGCGCAGGTGCGACGAGCCGTATGGCGGCGCCCGGGTTAGCGGCCTGTTGGAGAACTTCCGTTCTCAGGCGGGTTCCTGGAAGGCGGGTGCGCTTGGTGGTCTCCGCGTCGGCCGCGGGGGGCCGACGCTACTTGTTTAACAGGCTGTCAGGCCCGTCGGCGGTTTCACGATCCTCATCATCCGAGGCGGAGGACGGCGCGGCGGCCGGGGGCTTGCCGGCGGGGCGCGGGAGGCCCAGGGCGGCGGCCACGTCACGCTCCACGATGCCGCGCAGGGCCTCGCGCGGTACGGGGGGCAGGTTCGTCCCGTGCACCAGATGGGGAATGCTGAAAAGCTGCTCCAGGGCCTGGGCGGGCGTGCTGCAGGGGAAGCCGCTGCCGAAGCAGATCTTGTCGATGACGCCATACTGGCACGCGGACAGCAGCGCCTGGTACGTCTCCCAGGGATTGTCCAGCAGCCAGCTTAGCTCGGCGAACACGTGGGGGTGCTTGGCGAGCAACGCGATCGTCTCCTGCACCCAGGGGTAGCCGAGGTGGGCGACCATGATCCTGAGGTCGGGCAGCTCGCGCGCCACCTCGTCGAGCAACATCGGGCGGGCGTACTCCAGCTTGGTCTGGGGAAGGACGGCGAGGCCGCTGTGGAAGAACAGCGGCACCTTGCGCTCGGCCGCCTCGGCGTAGATGCGCATCGCCCGACTGTCCGTGGGATGAAAGTCCTGGGCGGCCGGGGCGACGGCGAGCCCGGACAACTTCAGTTCCTCCTGGGCGATGCGCAGGTCACGCAGCGCCTCCCGCGGCTCAGTGGGGTCAAGGCCCGCGAAGCCGATGAGCCGGTCCGGATGCGCGCCGACGTAGGCGGCGATGGACGCATTGGGAATGTCCACGTGCAGGTAACGGCTCTTGAAGCCCACGACGAGGGTGGTGCGCGCGGGCTCGGCGGCGGCCCGGTGGCGGGCGGCGCCGGCCGGGGTGTACCCGCACGCCGTCGGCAGGGGCGGACGGGCGCGCTCCCAGTCGTGCGGGCCCAGTTGGGCGTCGCCGTCCCAGACGTGGGTGTAGCAGTCCACGATCATCGCGGTGATCTACCTGGCGGAATGCAGAATGAAGAAGGCAGAATGCAGAAAGGGCTTCGCCCGCTCTCTGCTCTCTGAATTCTTCATTCTTCCCTCTGCATTCACCGCCCGACATGGTACCGCCTGGCAACGCGATCGGTCAAGGCGGCATCATGCGCTGCGGCTTCAGACCTCCAGCACGGTGACGCGCAGGGCCTCTTCGAGGGTGGTCAGCCCGGCGCGGACCTTGACGATGGCGTCCTCGCGGAGAGAGATGGCGCCGTGGGCGGCGGCGTGGCGCTGGAGGACCTCGGCCGTGGACTTCTGCATGATGAGCTCGCCCAAGCCGACGTCCATCGCCACGAACTCAAAGACGCCGACGCGGTCGTAGTAGCCGCTGCGCAGGCAGCGGGTGCAGCCGGCGCCGCGGTAGACTTCGACGCCGGGGCGGTCGAGGGGCACCCCGAGAATGCGCCGCTCCGTGGCGTTGGGTTCGTAGGGGCGTTTGCAGTTGGGGCAGATGCGGCGGACGAGGCGCTGGGCGATCATGCCGATGACGCCGCTGGCAACGAGGTACGCCTCGCAACCCATCTCCAGCAGGCGGGTGACGGCCCCGCAGGCGGAGTTGGTGTGCAGGGTGGCGAAGACGAGGTGGCCGGTCAGGGACGACTCCAGCGCCAGGTGGGCCGTCTCGCGGTCCCGAATCTCACCGACCATGATGACGTCCGGGTCGTGGCGGACGATGCTGCGCAGGGCGAAGGCAAAAGACACGCCGTGCTCGGTGTCGACGGCCACCTGGTTGACGCCGGGAATGTGGTACTCGACCGGGTCCTCGACGGTGATGATGTGCTTGTCCACGGTGTTGATGCGCTGGAGGGCGGCATACAACGTGGTGCTTTTGCCGCTGCCGGTGGGCCCGGTGATCAGGATGATGCCGTAGGGGCGCAGGATGAGGCGCTCGAAGGCCTGGCGCACCTCCATGCCCATGCCCAGGGTCTCCAGGGACACGTGGCTGCGGTCCTGGGCGAGCAGACGCAGGGTGACGCGTTCGCCGTGGACGCCGGGGATGACCGCAACGCGCACGTCGATGTCCTGGTCGAAGCTGCGGTGGCTGAAGCGCCCGTCCTGCGGTTTGCGGCGCTCGGTGATGTCGAGGGTGGCCAGCACCTTGATGCGCGAGACCAGCGTGGGCGTTACTTCCAGCGGATAGGCGCGGGCTTCCAGCAGGCGCCCGTCGATGCGCAGGCGGATGCGCAGGCGGTCGGCCTCCGGCTCGACGTGGATGTCGCTGGCGCGGCGATCGACGGCCTCGTCGATGATGCTGTCGAACTCCTCGATCATGTTGAGCCCGGTGGCGGAGGCGGTGGCGACGGGGGTGGCCACGGGGGCGAGGCCCGTCCAGCGGGCGCCCTTGGCCCGGGCTTCGCCGTAGATGGAGTCGAGGGCTTCGAGAATCTGGTAGCGCGGGCTGACGACGTACTGGAGCGGACGTTGAAAATAGGCCTCCACGACGGCCCGCACCGAGGCATCCAAGGGGTCAGCCAGGGCGACGACGAGCTGGCCGCCGACCTCGCCGAAGACCAGGCAGCACTTGCGCCGGGCGACGTTCTCGGGCAGCATGAGGGCCCAGGTGCGGGCGGGTGCCCGACGGCTTAGGTCAAGGAAGCGCAGTCCGTGCATGTCCGCGTAGGTCTGGGCAACGTCGGCCTCACTGATCAGGTCGTGCCGTTGCAGCAGCTCGACCAGCGGCAGACCGGCGATCTCCGACTCGGTGCGCAGGCTAAGCAGGCGCTTGGTGTTAAGCTGCTTGTCGTCGAGCAGCTTCGAGACGATGCGATGTTCGGCGGCTAGGGCGGCGATCATCGGAAGTTGTGCTCCCGCACGGGGTCTGACGACCCGAACGTTTCACTTACCAGCGAAACTGAGTGACCGCACGGGGTGGCATGGCCAAGCGCTGCGCCGCGATGTTTGCTCCCGTGCCCGACACTGCCTTCTGCGATAGCCTGCCGGCAGGCGCTTTTGGCTTGGGCATGGCACGTTCCCAGTCTCCCGTGCACATGGTCCTATTCAGGCGATTATACGACTGCAGGCGATGGTTAGCATCCGGCCTCCGGTGGGGCAGCGTGGTGGGCTCGGGGGGGCGGGCGTGGCCCGTCTGCCGCGGGAAGGAAATGTCCAGGATGCCTCTGTGACGCCTGCGTCACCTGCGGGGGCTGGCGCTCCAGCGGGCGGCGGACGGGGCGGGTCGCGTCCCGTCGGCGTTGGGGGAGCCCCCTCGCTTCCGCGCGGGCTCGGATGGGCTGGCATGTGGCGGCGGGGGGCGTCAGCGTGGAAGCGGTGCGAGGATGCACGTGAGGGTGTACGTCTCTCCACGGCGGCGGGCGGGGGGGGCGTGCATGAGCGCGTCGATGGGCCGCAGCAACCGCTGCAGGCGGCGGAGCCCTCTGCGATCGAGCACGGCCGCATAGCGTCGGAGCCACAGGTCGTCGCGGAAGCCGTCGCTTCCCAGAAGGGCCTTGCGGTGGTCCCGTGCCGACGAGCGCAGCAGGGCGGCACAGGAGTCGGCCACGGCCTTCAGGTACGCGGGAGAGCGTTGCTCGCGGTCCAGGAGGAGCCGTGGCGCCACGAGGGCGTAGACGGTCTCCATGCGCCGGCGGCATTTGCGCCGACTGTGCTCGACGAGCAGCCCGACGCTGCGAAGCGTGTGGACGTGGTAGTAAAGGGATTCCGGCTGGCGGCCCATCGCGGTCGCCAACTCTTCGACCGAGCTGGGGCCGCGGCTGGAAAGGACGTCCACGATGCGGGCGCGCACCGGGGACCCGAGGGCGGCCACCTGCTCGGGGCGGCGTAGTACAAAGGCCTTGCCGGGCCTGGGCATTGGGGGACAGCATGGCCGTCGGGATTGGGGGTGTCAACCGGGCATTGCTAGAAAAAGATGGTTTTTTGAAGTAAAGTGGGTCCGCCGGGCGTCTGGCTGTGGGTGCTCACCGTCAGGGGTGGTGGGCAGTAGTCCGGCGGTTGCCGCCGAGTGTGCGCGGACCTTGCCTGCGGAGAGCGTGGGCGCGCACACGGCGGGGAGTCGGCGCAGGAAGGAGAGACCGGGTATGACAGGTTGCGGGAACAAGCTGGCGCGTACGGCCGGCGGCGTGGGACTGCTCGTTTGCCTGGCGTTTGGGGGGATCACGCCGGCGGAGGACGAGGTGGCGCGCGGTGACGCGCTGTTTCGTGCGGGGCAGTTTGCGGAGGCCGAAAAGGCATATGCGGCCGCGCGAACGGCTGGTGCCAGGAGCTTCGAGGCCACTGTGCGGCTGGGCGAGATTGCGTTGCTGGGCAATCGCTTCCCGGAGGCGGAGCGCTTGCTGCAGGAGGCGATCGCCATGCAGCCGGACACTCCCCGGCCGAAGGAACTGCTCGCGGAAGCGTTCTGTCGGCAGGACAAGTTTGCGCAGGCTGCCGAGCTCGTTAAGCAGGTTGGACCGGAGGCGGAGGCGGCTAAACTGAGCAGTTTTCAGGGCTCAGCGCCCTACGAGATTGCCGGTGCGACCGACGCTGCTCATGTCAAGTTCGTGCGCACGGATCCGCTGCCGGTGATCCGCGCGCGCTTCAACGGAAAGGAGGAGGGGCTGCTTCTCGTCGACACGGGCGCTTCCGAGCTGTACCTGGACAAGGCCCTGGTGGAGAAGCTGGCCTTGTCACGGTTCGGCTCGACCACGGGCATGTACGCGGGCGGCCGGACCGCGGAGGTCGGGCACGCCCGCCTGGACTCGATCCAGCTTGGCGATCTCGAGGTCCGTAACGTGCCGGTCGTCGTCCGGAGCGGAGGTGCGATGCTGCGGTTGCCCGACCAGGAGCCGCCGGTCGGCGTCATTGGTACGGTGATGTTCTATCACTTCTTCACTACGCTCGACTACCCGCAGGGCGAGTTGGTGTTGCGTCGCAGGACCGACGTGCGCCGGGCGGAGGTCGAACGGCTGGCGCAGGATTCCCGCACGCATGTCGTCCCCTTCTGGATGGCCGGCACGCACACGATGGTGGCTTGGGGGAAGGTGAACGATAGTCCGCCGCTGCTGATGTTTGCCGACACCGGTTTGGCCGGCGGCGGTTTCCTGTGTCCGGAGTCAACCCTGAAGGACGCCGGCATTGACATCTCGGGGCTGCCGTCGTTTCAAGGCATGGGCGGCGGCGGGCCGGTCACGGTGACGCCGTTCAAGATTGAGCGCCTGAGCTTCGGTGCTGCGACGGCCTCGGGAATCACCGGCTTCTTCGGCGGGTTTCCGCCAGCCAGCGAGTACGACAAGGGCTTCCGCGTGGGAGGGATCATCTCCCACGAGTTCTTCAAGCGCTTCGCGCTGACGTTCGACTTCGAGAAGATGCGCTTCCTGCTAACGCCGGCACCGTGAGGCGGCCTGGGCGTGGAAACTGCGGTGGTCTGAAGCGAGTTAAGTTCGGCGCGTGCAAGCGCTCTACCGGTTCGGCACGGGGTTGCCCGAAGCAGGCGCACGGGTGTGCCGGTCAGCAAGTGGTCCAACGTAGTATATTTACTACGTTGGATCGGTTTCACCTCGCGGTTTTCCTCACGTCTTGCGTCGCAGGTGTGAGGGGGGCCAAACCTACGGGTGAAGTCACTGGCGGGCGTGCGCGGGCGATGGCGTCTGGAGCGGTCCAGTGGACACGGTTTCGAGATGCCGGGTGACCAGGCGGATGGTATCGAAGGGGACTTGGCCGTCGAGGGCGTCGAAAATGGGCCTCAGCGGGGTCGTGCCGAGGCGCTGGGCGGCATGCTGCACTACGTGGTAGGTGGCCGAATCGACCCAAGGGGCGACGCTGGGCGGACGCTCGCGCTGGATGTACTCGACCAAGTACCGGGTGGTGGTGCTGCGGGCGCGGCCGAGCGTGGTCATCACCTTCTCAATGGATGCACCGTCGGCGAAGAGCGCGAACGCTGCACGGCGAGCGGCGGTGAGGGGTCGTGGGCGGGGCACCTGTGGCTCCGGGGCCGACCGCGCGGCTGTGTTCGGGGATTGATTCGTCGTCAGTCCCTGCTGCGTGCAGTAGGCGGCGATGTGCTCGACGAAGCAGGTGCCGTAGTCGGCAAGCTTGCGCTGGCCCACCCCATGAACACGGGCGAAGACATCCAGCGTGCTGGGGCGTACCCGGGCCAGCTCGCGCAGCGTCGCGTCCCCGAAGATGATGAAGGCGGGCACGTGCTGTTTCTCCGCAAGCTCCCGGCGGAGCCCGCGCAGGCTCTCGAACAACCCGGCATCGACGCCCTCCCAGGACTCCGCCTCGACACGTGTCTTGCGGACCGCCTTGGTCCGCGGTTGCAGCAGCTTCACCTCCTGCCGGCCGCGGAGCACTTCCCACGACGCGGCATTGAGTCTGAGGATGGGGTGTTCGTCAGCGGTTCGTTCGAGGAGGTTCTGGTCGATGAGCTGGTAAACGAGGTTCGTCAGATTCTTGCGGTCCAGCTCCTTGAGCAGGCCGTAGGTGCTCAGCTTGTCGTGCTGCCAGCGGCGGATCATGTCGGTGTTGCCGCCGAGCAGCACGTCCACGACGTGCGTCACGCCGAAGCGCTGGTCCACGCGGGCGACGCAGGAGAGTATCTTCCTGGCGATGACCGTGCTTTCGGGGGCAATCTCCGCCTCTTCGAGGCACACGTCGCAGGCGCCGCAAAGGGTGCGGTCGTAGGGCTGTCCGAAGTACTCGGAGAGCAGCTTGTGCCGGCAGATCGGGGAGTTGCAGTACCGTTTCATGTGGCGGAGCAACTCGTTGGCGGCCAGGCTCACCTGTTCGGGATCAGCCGCGGCTTCCGCGCTCTTCTTGATGAGCATCCGCCATTTCTGGTCGTCGGCGGCGGAGTAGAAGAGCACACACTCCGCCTCGAGGCCGTCGCGCCCGGCGCGGCCGGTCTCCTGCTGGTAGTGTTCGAGGCTCTTGGGCATGCCCGCGTGGAGGACGCAACGGACGTCGCTGCGGTCGATGCCCATGCCGAACGCCACGGTGGCGACGATGACGTCGAGCTTCTCCTCGGCGAAGGCGTCCTGGGTGCGCCGGCGGTCGTCGGGCTCCATGCCGGCGTGGTAGTGGGCGGCGCGAATGCAGTTGTCGGTCAGCCAGGACGCGAGGTCCTCGGTGTCCCGGCGGCTGATGCAATACACAATAGCGGCTTGTCCTTGATGTCGGCGGATGACTTGCAGCGTCTGATCGTACACGTCGACGCGCGGCACTACGCGGTAGATGAGGTTGGGGCGGTCGAAGGTGCCGATCAGCACAGCCGGCTTGGTCAGCCGAAGCTGGTCGACGATGTCCTGCTGGACGCGTGGGGTGGCCGTCGCGGTGTAGGCGTGCAGGCTGGCCGTGGGGAAACGCTCTTTCAGCACCACGAGTTGGCGATACTCCGGGCGGAAGTCGTGACCCCAGTGGCTGATGCAATGGGCTTCGTCGATGGCGAAGGCCCGCACCTTCAGGTCTTGCAGCAGGCGCAGGAAGCGCTCCGTGACGATCCGCTCGGGCGTGACGAAGGCCAGCCGCACTGCCCCGCGGGCAATGTCGCGTTCGGCGTTGCGAGCTTCGTCTCCGTGCATGCCACTGTGCAAGGCCTGGGCGGGATACCCGCACTGGCGCAGGCCGTCCACCTGATCCTTCATGAGTGCAATGAGCGGTGAGATGACGACGTCGAGCCGATTGGCCAGCAGCGGCGGCACCTGGTAGCACAGCGACTTGCCGCCGCCGGTGGGCAGCACGATGAGCGAGTCGCGGTGGTCGAGCCCGGCCCGGATGGCCTCCTCCTGCAGCGGACGCAAACGCTCAAACCCCCACATCTGCTTCACGGTGGCGAGGATGCGGTGGTGGAGAGGTTCGGATTGGACGGCGCTTTCCGTCATAGAATCTCGCCGGGTGGGAGACCCCCATCGGGTCTCGCGGTTTCGAGGGCACCACAGGCCGGCGGAGCAACTCTGGGAGCCCGGCTGCTCAGGCGACCCGCCTGAGCACGTTGGCGCGTTCTGCTGTGGGGCGGTGGCCCAACCACGAACCGTGCGCGTGGAACGCTGCGTCAGCGTGGAACGCTACCACACCCCCTTTTCCCGAAGGATAACCGTCGGCTCAGGTCGGAGCAACGCCCCCGGCTCCGCCGGTAGTGTACCCTTGCAGGACGCGGGCAGACCCGCGACACTACCGGCATGCTCACGCGGCTTAGGGTGCGGAACTTCAAGCGCTTCGACGACGTCGACATCGAACTCGGTGAGACCGTCGTCCTGATCGGACCCAATGACTCCGGGAAGACGACTGCGCTCCAGGCGCTGGCATTGTGGGAGATTGGGGTCCGGCGCTGGCTGGACAAGCGGCGTGACAAAGCTTCGCCGGAGAAGCGTCCGGGTGTTGCGATCAACCGGCGCGACCTGATCTCCATTCCGGTCCCTGATGCGAACCTGCTCTGGCGAGACCGCCACGTCCGCGACGTCGAGTCCATCGAGAAGCCCGGCAAGCGCTCAACCAAGACGCAGAACGTGCGTATTGACGTGATCGTTGATGGTGTGACCGAGGGGAGAACCTGGTCCTGTGGTCTCGAGTTTGACTACGCGAACGAGGAGTCGTTCTACTGTCGGCCGCTCCGGCTCGAGCAGCGGAGCACTGAGCGCATGCCGCTGCCCCTGGAAGCCGGCAAGGTTCGCGTGGCCTATCTGCCCCCGATGTCGGGACTGGCGGCGGTTGAGCCCAAGTGGGAGCCGGGTCGTGTCAACGTCCTGATTGGCGAGGGCCAGACCGCCCAGGTGCTCCGGAATCTGTGCTATCAGATCTGCTCCCAGCAGCCAGCGCAGCCCGGCTGGGATGCACTGGTGGGGCACATCCGGCAGTCCTTCGGGGTCGACCTGCTCCCCCCGAGGTTCGATACAGACCGGGGCGAGGTCACCATGGCGTATACAGGACCCCATGGCGTGCACCTTGATCTTTCTTCGTCGGGTCGTGGGCTGCAGCAGACGCTCCTGCTACTTGCCCACCTGTACGCGAACCCGGGAACCGTCCTGCTACTCGATGAACCCGACGCTCATCTCGAGATTCTCCGGCAGCGGCAGACCTACGCGCTGCTGACCGACGTGGCAGCCCGGCAAAGGTCGCAGGTGATTGCCGCCAGTCACTCGGAAGTCGTTCTGAACGAGGCGGCGGACCGGGACGTGGTGGTGGCGTTCGTCGGCAAGCCGCACCGGCTCAATGACCGTGGGTCGCAGGTTTTGAAAGCCCTGCGCGAGATCGGCTTCGATCAGTACTACCAGGCTGAGCAGACCGGCTGGGTGTTGTATCTCGAATCTGCCTCGGATCTTGCCATGTTGCAGGCGTTTGCGCGCACACTCGATCACCCGGCGAGGCAGCTTCTCGAACGCCCCTTCGTCCACTATGTGGCGACGAATCTACCCCAGCACGCCCGCGATCACTTCTACGGCCTGCGGGAAGCGAAGCCGGACCTGCTCGGCGTGGCGCTCTTTGACCGCCTGGACAAGGAACTGCAAAGCGGCGCCCCGCTGGCAGAGTTGATGTGGGAGCGCCGAGAGATCGAGAACTACTTCTGCAGCCCCGACGTCCTGCTGGCCTACGCTCAACAGGGCGTTGCCGACGATCTCTTCGGAGCCTCGGAACGGGATCAACGCGTGCGCGCCATGCAGGAGGCGATTCGGGATGTCTCCGATGCCCTGAGCACCCTGGGGAAGCCTGCCCCCTGGTCCCCTGACCTGAAGGTCAGTGACGAGTTCCTGGAGCCGGTGCTCAAGAAGTTCTTCGGCACGCTGAATCTGCCCCTTAGTGTGCGCAAATCCGACTACCATGTGCTGGCGTCGCTGGTACCGCGCGACAGCATTGATTCCGAAGTTGTCCGGAAACTGGACAGGATCGTCGCGGTGGCTGCGCAGGCCCAGCCGAAGCTTGTGTGAACCGGCGTCTCTTCTGGCTGGTGCCCACATGCACTCGCGAATCTCGCCAGCTGGCGCCGCGGACCGCAAGAACCGGGTGGTGGCGTGGTCGGCGGTACCTACAATGGCCCGCATGATCACCAGGCAGCAATCGACACAGCGTGTCAGCGACTACGACCGTATCGGGGCCGCGTTGAGCTATCTGGATCGCCATCGGCGCCAGCCCGTGCCGCTGGCGGGGCTCGCCGACGTGCTCGGATTGAGCCCGTTTCACTTTCAGCGGCTGTTCACCCGGTGGGCCGGGATCAGCCCGAAGCGCTTCGCTCGCTACCTCCAGTTGAACGACGCACGGCTGCTGCTGCGTGATGCCCGCTCAGTGCTGGATACGACGCTTGACGTCGGCGCATCCAGTCCCGGCCGGTTGCACGATCTGTTTATGTCGATCGACGCCGTGACGCCGGGCGAGTTCAAGTCGGGCGGTGCCGGGCTGACGATCGCCGTCGGTGAGCACCCCAGCCCGTTCGGTCGCTGCCTGCTCGGAGTGAGCCCACGCGGCATCTGCTGGCTGTCGTTTGCGGGGGCGGAACGGGACGGCATGGAGGAGCTACAGGCGACCTGGCCGGCGGCCACGATTCGCAACGACGCCAAGACGACCGGCTCCGTCGCGGCCCGCATCTTCCCGCCGCGCCCGCAGCCGGCATCTCGCCCGCTGCGGCTGCTCGTCGGCGGCACGAACTTCCAGGTCAAGGTGTGGGAGGCCCTCATCCGTGTCCCGCCGGGATGCCTGACGACCTACGCCGACCTCGGGGTGCGCATCGGGCACCCGACGGCCGCCCGCGCGGTGGGCAATGCCGTAGCGGCCAACCCGATCTCGTACCTGATCCCCTGCCATCGCGTCATCCGCAGCATGGGCATCGTCGGCGACTACCGCTGGAGTCCGCAGCGTAAAGAAGCCATGATCGCCTGGGAGGCCCTGCGCGCCGACGGGTAGGACCACATGTCCGCCAACGACTTGGGCCGCTGGCGAACGACGGGCCCGGGCGATTCGAGCGCCCTGCCGAGACTTGCCGCCGGGAACAGCGGCACGGCGAAGTCCCGCCTCGCCATGCTCTTCCGGCCGTGAGCGCGGGACGGCTGGCGGAGCGTGCCCGCCTGTCCGGCGGCGGGCAGACGCCCCAGGCTCGGGCAGGGCACCGCCCCCTCGGCTTGGGCATACCGCCCCGGCGCGCGGGGGGCATGCTGCCGTAGTGATGCACCCCGGGGCGCGTCCTTCTCGCAGCGGGTGCAGGCACAGGCGGCGACCGTCCGATACTCGCCACAGGTCTGCGTCCTGCAGTGACTGAATCGGGGGTATTACGCCTCGCGCGGGTAGTCTGCGTGGAGCGGCCCCGGTGCGAGCGCGGAGAAACGGCATGAAGATCCTTCTCATCCAGCCGGCGAAACCGATCCTCCACAAGCAGGACGGCTCGCGCGAGGGCCGGCAGGCGATGTTCCCGCTGGGGCTGCTGTACATCGCGGCCGCCGCCGAGCGCGCGGGGCACGTCGTCGAGGTCCTTGATGTTCCCACCGAAGGCTTCGCGACTGAGGAATTCCTCGAGGAGCTGCCGCATGGAACGCTCATGCGCATCGGCCTGCCGATGCCGGAGGTGGGCCGTCGGATCGCGGCCGCCCAGCCGGACGTCGTCGGCATCTCCTGCCTGCTCTCCACCAGCGCGGATGAGGCGTTGAAGTGCGCGGCCGCCGCCAAGCAGGTGGCACCGTCCATTCCGGTGGTGCTGGGCGGGGCGCATCCGTCCGCGTTGCCGGCGGAGATGCTCGGCGACCGCAGCGTTGACTACGTGGTCATCGGCGAGGGGGAAGAGACGTTTGTCCAGTTGCTACAGTGCCTGGGCGACGGCCGGGTGCCAAGGGCGTTGGACGGCATCGGGTACCGGGAGCAGGGCCAGCCCGTCGTGCGGCCCAAGACCCGCTGGATTGACGACTTGGACGCCCTCGCCTGGCCCGCCCGTCACCTGGTGGACCTGCGCCGCTACGTGGACAACTATTACAAGTTCCGCGCCCAGTTCGAGTACGGCCACACGCGCAGCATGGAATGGGGCATGTATACGTCGATGCTCGCATCGCGCGGATGTCCCTACGATTGTTCCTTCTGTGCCAAGAACGTGGTGTGGGGACGGCGGTACCGGACGCGGTCCGTGGCGTCGGTCGTGGACGAGATGGAGTTTCTGGTGAAGCGGCACGGCGTCAAGGAGATTCACTTCGAGGACGAGAACTGGGCCGGAAATCCCGAGCACGCCAAGCAGATTTGTCGGGAGATTCTCCGCCGCGGGCTGGACGTGGCCTGGGCGCTGCCCAACGGGATCACGCTGCACACGATGAGTGAGGAGCTGCTGCGCCTGATGCGCCAGGCGGGCGCTTACTCGTTGACGCTGTCGCTGGAGAGCGCCTCCCCGCGCATCTGCAAACGCTTCATCCACAAGCCGATCGACAAGGACAAGGCCGTCCGGATGATCGGCGTGATCCGCGAACTGGGGTTTGAACTGTTCGTGGGATTCATGATCGGCTTCCCGGGTGAGACGTTGGCGGAAATCCAGGAGACGATCCGCTGGGCGGAAAGCCTGGACGTCGAGAACTTCGGCTTCGCCATTGCCACTCCCCTTCCCGGAACCCAACTCCTGGACCTGTGTGAGCACGAGGGCCTGCTGGTGGCAGGCTTCGACCGCCGGCGGCTGCGCTTCTCGGTGGGCAACATTCAGACGGACCAGTTCACGCCGGCATTGCTGGAACGCCTGCGGCGGGAGGAGTACCTGCGGATTCACCGGCAACGCGCCGCGCGGGACGCGTGCGACGCAGCCACGACCTGCTTGCCGACGACACCGTAGACGCCGGGCAGTTCCATACAATAGGCTAAGCGACAGCGAGGCCAGGGTGGCATGGCCAAGCGCCGCGCCGCCATGCGCCCTCACGTGCCCGATGCCACCGTCTGCAACAGCATGCCGGCGCCTTCGGCTTGGGCATGGCACCCTGCCGGCTTTCCACTTGCGTGGCCCTACTCAGGGGGACAAGCGGGAGACTCGTACACGAACGTGCGCCGCACGGCCGGTCGGGCTCCGAAGCTCTGCTTGAACCACGACAGGCCCAGGTTCAGTTCCTCTGCCCCGTGCGCGGTGATAACACCGTGATTGAGGCACCTTTGCTGACGCACCACGTACTCCAGGCACAGCTCGTGCATCAACAGCGAAGTCGAACGCAGCAGGTGGAATCCGTAGTCCTGCGCCGAGTAGAAGGTGTGGGCGCCGGTGGCGGACACCTCGAAGATCAAGGCGCCGGCAATCATCCCCGCGTCGGGATGAAAGACGCCCCACAGCGAAACCTCATGCGGACACAGGCTGCGGATGCGGAGCATCTCGTCCAGCGTGTGCGTGGGTTCCACCTGGAAGCGTGTGTCCAGGTTCCGCTGGAGCAGTCGCCAATAGGCGGGCAGGTCGTCGCTGCGCCGCACGGTTAAGATGGCTTCCTTCCGCGCTTTGATGACGGCGCCGCGGGCGCCGTTGGCATAGCCCGCCAGCAGTTCCGCCTCCGACCGCGGCCCGGGCAGGAAGCCCCACGCCAGCTCCTTGCCCTGCTCGCGAAAACCGCAGATCTCCAGTGCCCAGTGCAGGACGTCCAAGTCGCCGCGCCACAGGTAGCTCGGCGCAAAGCGCATGCTGAGCCGGCGCCAACCGCGCTCGGTGGCATACCTGAGCAGCCCCAGCACCGCGTCGAGACAGCGATCCGCACGCAGACCGGGCAGAATCGCCAGCCCGCCGTGCGAGGAGAACCGGTGCGCGGACCAGCGTCCTTCCGTCTCCTCACCGGCCGCCACCGCGAGGAGTTCGTCACTGTCGAAGAAGAGCAGCGAGTGATCGACGAAACGGCCCGGCGGGTGGTACTTCAGAAAACGCCGGGTCTGAAACAGATTGCCGTTCACGGTTTGCGGGAGGAAGGAATCCCACAGTTGCTCATGCCGCGCGGCGTCGTAGCGCACCACGTGCACGTCATGCCGTTGGTAACCCAGGACGCGATAGCCGAGGCGCTCCAGCGTAGTTGCTGCGTCCCCGGCCAGCGCGCTGCCGACGGAACCGACCGACGGCGGTGTTGTCGCCGAAGCCGGTGAAACCAGGACGGCCGGGGTCACGGCGCCCGGTGGATCATGCAGTTGAGACGAGGTGGGGCTCATGAATCTTGACCGGGCACGAAACCCCCTGACGGCGCATGGATTCCACGGCCGCCTCGAGCACCGCCACCACGTCGCGACCGGACGCGGCATCCGCGGCACAAGGCGTCCCGTCCAGCACCCAGGCCACGAAAGCCTCCGCCTGCTTCAGCAGCGGCTCGGTACGCCGGATGGCGGGCAAGTGCGTGTCGCCGCTGCGCACCAGGTAATGAAACTCACCGAAGGAGTCGTAGTGCGGCGCTTCGTCGATCCCCTTGTCGAACACTTGCAGGGCATCCACGGGATTGACGTCGTCCCAGTGGGCCATCTTGCGCTCGCCCACGACGGTGAGCGTGCGTACCTTGCGGGGATTGAGCCAGCTTACATGAATGTGGCCGAGGGTGCCGTCGGGATAACGCAGCGTCGCGAAGCAGACATCCTCGACGCGCGTCTGGGTAATGCGGTTGCCGACCGCGGACACTTCCGTCGGTACGCCCTGGAGAAGGAAGTTGAAGATGCTGATGTCGTGCGCGCCCAGGTCGAAGAGTGCGTTCACGTCGCCGCGAATCGGACCGAGGTTCGTGCGCACCGCGTCGAGGTAGTGAATGCGACCCAGCGTGCCGCCCTCGATCAACTCGCGCAGCTTGAGAATCCCGGCGTTGAAGAGAAACACGTGCCCGACCATGAGTACCAGCCCGCAGGCGTCGGCATAGTGCAGAAGCTCGTCGGCCTCCGTGCCGTTGGTGCAGAGCGGCTTCTCCACCAGGACGTGCTTGCCGGCCTCCAGAGCCTCGCGGACCAGGGTGGCGTGCGTGTCCGTCGGCGTCGCGATGACGACGGCCTGGATGTCGGGATCATCGAGCAGGTGGTGGTAGTCCGGCAGCATGCGCGCGTGCGGAAACCGACGGGCGAGGCGGGCGAGCCTGCCGAGACTGAGGTCCGCGCAAGCACACAGGTGGGCACGGTCCAGCTCAGAAAACACGCGTACGTGGTTGGGCCCCCAATAGCCGCAACCTACGACACCGACGTTAACGCACTCTGCTGTCGTACTCATGTTGCGTCGCTCAAGCCTGTGGCTGTCTGCGGCACGGGCCGCACGCCTAATAGCGGACGTAGACGGCCGCAGGTTTAGCCCGTACCCCTTGCGCCGTGGGCGAGAAGGCGGCTCAACGTCGGTGCAGGCGACCGTGCGGCAGCCCGGGGTGCTCGCGGGGCGTGCGCGCAGCCGACGGCTGACCACTCGGGCAGTCCTGCTACGCCGATCCGAGGACGCCTGGGTGAATTGTGCGTCGGCATACAACTGCACTGCGCGCGGGCAATGTCCGAGAACACTGGTGCGGCCGACAAGTCAGGCAGGCGTGCCCCGCGGAGTCTGAGTTGGGGAGCCGACCGGTCGGCCGGTGGGTGCAGGATTGATGCGTACTCTGCTTCTTGGCAAGGCGGCTGCGGTGCGCATGACAGCCGCAGCGGTGGGGGATGCGGTCTCAGGCCGCGACCTGTACGACGCGCCGGGTGGCAGCACCGCCGTCGGGGAACGCGTGGTTGTGGGGCGTCTGCTCAACCGACCGATGGCCACCTCGCGGCGGTGGGGGTCGCGGCGGTGGTTCGCGGCTGGCGCGCTGGCCATCACCGTGGCCGGGCGGCGGTGCGGTGCGGGTTCCTTGACCAACCCATACGCTACGACGAAGCCTGGAACTACCTGTTCTACAGCTCGCGTACGCCGACCCACATCCTGACCAGCTTGCACCCGAACAACCACATGCTGCGCACGCTGTTGGTGCGGGTCGCGAGCCATTGGGTGGGGACGTCCCCGGCCGGGCTGCGCGTGCCCGCACTGGTCGCGGGTGTCCTCCTCATTCCGTTGACCGCGTGGCTGGCGTGGACGCTGTGTGCCAGTCGAGTGTCGGCATTGCTGGCCGCATTGATGGTCTGCGCATCGTCGCCGTTGGTGGAGTACTCGACGAACTCCCGCGGCTACACGTGGCTGGCGGTGTTCGCCGGCTTGCAGGTCATCTGCACGGTGCACCTGGTGCGCACGCCCGCGCGCCGCTGGTTGTGGTCGGCCTAGGCGGGCCTCGGGGCGCTGGGCGCCTTCACCAAACCCGTGATGTTGCTGCCTGACGCTGCCCTGGCGGCGGCCACCCTGGGCATCGCGCTGCGCAGTGGAAAAAGTGCCATGCGACGACACTTGCTCAGCGGGCTGCTGCGCGGTGTCGCCGGCTGGGCCGGGCTGACGATCCTGTTGTATCTGCCGGCCCTGGGGAACCTGGATACGGAGCACCTGGGCGGCCTCCGCGGAGTCACGGATGCCCACTTCGCCGCCCGGTTCGGATCCTTTCCCGGCCTTCTGCGGCAAACCTGCGCGGAGTGGACACGACACACCCACTGGCTTCTGGACATCAGCCTGGCCACCGGCGGAGCTGCTTTCGCGGTCTTCGCGCTCCGCCGGCGCGACGCAGCGGACGTGTTGGCGTTGTCGGTGCTGGCCGTGGGGCCGCTGGTGTCCATGGTGAGCGGCATCCTGGTGCCGCCGCGCGTATGGCTCTTCGCGTTGCCGCTGGTGTACGTGTGCGCGGTCTGGGGCTTGTTGCGGGTCGGGATGCTGGTGCGTCGTCTTCACTGGGCGGTCGGTGTGCGCCTGGCTTTGGCCTCTGTTGCCGCCGCAGGCGCGGCGCTGTCACTACGCGTCGTCCATGCGCAGCAGTACCTGTGCAGTGAGCCCGAGGCGTTGCTCGCCATCGAGGAGGTGATTGACGAGTGGGCGGCCGCGGGTACGGGGCACAGCGCTCTGGTCACTCGGTACACGCCGGCTTCCGCCTACTATCGTTTGCGGAAGGGGCTGCCGGAGTCCCCACCTCCGCACGCGCCGGAGACTGAGCGCGTATTCATTGCGGCCTTCGGGCGTTACCCTCTGGAACGGCTGTGGCATGCCGGCGTGCCGGGCTACGAGCGCTTCGGTCCTCCGCGGCTGTGGCGCGTCTTTCCCGACAGCGCTCTGTATCTGGCCGAGCGCCAGGGAGAGGGCGGTTAACCGGCCCGCGGCGGACACCGGCGCGACGTGGCTGCGGGCCGTAAACACCGGAAGAACAAAGAGATACGTGGTCCTTCGCCGCGCCACCGCTACCCCCGGCATCCCACCTCTTGGCGCGGGCGACCCGTGAGCATACCCTCGACGCGAGCCTGCTGGGAGGAAGCCTGCTTGTCGAGCACAGCAAGGAGAGCCGCGATGCTGTACGAAGTCAGTCGAGCCGACATGTGGGTCGGGGAGCTGGAGGACCGGCCAGGAGCGCTCGCGGAACGGCTGGATAAGCTGGCTGCGCTCGGTGCGAACCTCGAGTCCATCGTCGTGCAGCGGGCGGAGGACAAGCCCGGCGTGGCACAAATGTACGTGTCTCCGCTGCGCGGGGCGGCTGCCCGGGAGACGGGACTCAGCAAGGCCGGCGGTCTCCACACCGTCCGCATCGAAGGCCCCGACCGGCCCGGCATGGCCGCCACCATCAGCCGGGCGGTGGGCGACGCCGGCATCAACATGCGCGGCTTCAGCGGCGCGGCCATCGGCGCCCGGCACGCCATCTACATCACTTTCGACTGCATGGAGGACGCCAACCAGGCCACCCAGATTCTGCTCAAGACGCTGGCGGAGACGCCGGCCTACCAGGAAACCCCGCCGGCCGAGGGATGGTAAGCGGCTCGGTGCCCACATCCCCGGGTGGGACGGCCACGTCGCAGCAGGCGGCGGCCCCTCTCCGCGCGTGACTGGGCCGGCCCGGTGCTGTCCCCCGAGTGCGATGGCGTTATCATAGCGGGCGGTGAACTGCATCCACTGCGATTACCTGCTCTTCAACCTGCCGCGGCCGGTGTGCCCGGAGTGCGGACAGGCGTTCAACGTGGAATGGTATCGCTTCGCGCCGGGGGTGGTGTCGTTTCACTGTCCCCACTGCGACCAGCAGTACTTCGGCAATGACGCCCAGGGCTTGCCGTACCCGCGCTCGTTCACCTGCGTGCGCTGCGGGCAGCCGGTGACGATTCACGAGCTGCGCGTCGTGCCCGAGCGGGAGGACGCCCGCGGGGAGCTGGCCGTCGTGTCACCCTGGGACGACCGCCCGCGACAAGGACTGCTGAAGGCGTGGTTCGCGTCGCTACGGATGATCCTCTTTCAGCCGTCGCACTTCTTCCGGCAGCACCGTGGCTTCTCGCTCATGGAGGGGTGGATCTTCGCGCTGCTGTCCGCGGTGGTGGGCATGGTCCCTTACCTGCTGATCGAGGCGATCGTGATGTCGGTCAGTATGGGGAGCGTGCCGGGGTTGCCCTGGCAGGCGTGGCTTCTGCCGCTGATCCTGGGGGCTGTGGTGGGTCCACCGGTGGCGGCGTTTGTGGGGCCCGTCGTCCAGGCGGCCTTCATTCACCTGGGACTGCTGGTGCTGGCGCCGCGGCGCAAGTCGTTCACGCACACGATCTGCACGGCCATGTATGCCAGCGCGCCCAACGTCTGGAACGCGGTCCCCCTGTGCGGGCCCTACGTGGGAGCCGTCTGGACGCTCGTCGTGCTGATTACCGGCATCAGCGAGGTGCACCAGACGAGCGGGGCGCGCGCCGCGCTGGCGGTACTCTGGCCGCTGCTGTTCGTGGTGGGCATGGTGGTGCTGGTGATGGTGTTTTGGCTGGGCAACTTCTGAATCCCGAGCCCAGCGGCGCCCGTCCCTCAATCCCACGCACCAGGCGCGATTCGGCGCCGGCGAGCCGAACCACCGCCGTCAGGACGCAGCCGCCTTCCCCCGCCGGTGGCGCGTGTCCGCGCAGCCCGATTCAGGATTCCGAATCGCGAGCCTGAGTTCTCCGATCGTCGCGCGCCAGGTGGTGGGAGACTCCGGTCCGCTCACCCCAGTCGCCGGGTCGCCGCGGCCCCGCAGGCTCGACGGGTGTCCAACGCGGTCAAGCCCGCAGCCCCGGGGACGCTCGTCAGTTCACCGGCGAGCGGTTCAACTGGACGATGGCGAAGTCGGCCAGGTCGACGTCGGTGTCGCCGTCCAAGTCGGCCTCCCCGCAGCCCGTCGGCAGCCCCCCACCCGGCCCCGTGAAACAACCGAAAAACACGCCGAAATCGTCGCGGTCGACGTCCCGGTCGTGGTCCAGATCCCCCCGGGCGAAGCCCTTGACGCCGGTGCTGTGGTAGTCGCCCGCGACGATCGCCACGAAGCCCGCGCCGGGTGCGCGCCCACGCTTGGTTAGCAACCTCTCCGCGCTAACTGGGTGATTAAAGCCGGCCGCGAAAACCCCGTTCGCCCGACGCGGCCATCAGATCCAGCGGCGCCCGCAAGGATGTGTTGTCCCGGTGGGAACTGGAGACGAAGGGATTCGAACCCTCGACCTTCGCATTGCGAACGCGACGCTCTCCCAACTGAGCTACGTCCCCATGCCTGTTTGGCTGGCTGGTATTCTAACGCCGGCTGCCCCGGCCCGCCAGCCCGGCCGCGGGGGGGTAACGCCGCGTGCCGGGTGCCACGCGCTCACCGGCCAAAGGCAGGGGTGGGCATGTGGACCGAGCATCGAGACCTGCTCCCCCGCGGCTGCCGTCGCGGGGAAGCCTGGCACCCGGTGCGGGCTCCCGACGGTCGGTCAAATCCGGCTGAGCAGCCCCGGCTGCTGGTACCCGTATCCCTCCACCCGGGCGGCATAACGCTCGATGGCCGCCCGGATATCGGCCTCGGCGTCCGTCACCTGTTCCGGGTCGAGCAGGGTATCCACCACCTCCAGCCGGTACCGGAACCCCGGCTCCGTGGCCAGGAAACCCTGCAGGATCGGCGCGCCGCAACGCAGGGCGATCTGCATCGGCCCCACGAGGAACTTCCGCTCCCCGCCGGACACCCGCACGGTGTGCGTCCGCAGGTTCGCGCGCCGCAGGTTCGTCACGTCCATCAGGCTCATCAGGATGCGCCCCTCGTGCAGGCAGCGGTAGATACGCCGGGGAAAGACATCGGCCGCCAGGATCGGCGGCACCTCGATGTCCGGGTGCAGACGCCGAAACTGCTGCTCCACGTACGCCCGCACCCCGCCCTCGTCGCGGTCGCGCACCACGGCGATCCGGTAGCCGGCCAGCACCAGCAGCGTGCCCACGGCATGATGGTCGCCGTGGTGGCTGAGCGCGAGGTACACGCCCCGCCTGCGTGCCAGGGCGGCCTCCAGCAGTTCCCGATTCGTGATGGTCAGCAAACCGACGACCTGGTCCCGTGGCAGCCGGGCAACCAGCAGGGAGAAGATCTTGGCGCAGCGGGTACGCTGAACGAAGAAACGTCCCTCCCGGCGCCGCTCGGCCGGCGTCGGCGGTCGGCCCAGCACCCGTTCCAGGGCCACGGCAAACCGCCGCCGTCGTTTGTAGTTGATGAGCCACTCGACCGAGCCGAACGCGCACCCGAAGCCATACACCCCCTTCAGGGTGAGCAGCCGGCAGATCCCCCAGAGCAGCCAATCCACTAGTGCGAAGGAGAGGTGCTGCCACCAACTCAGGGCCGGTTCCCGTGCTTCGGGTTGGGACACATCCTCGGCATTTCCTGCCGGGGGAGGAGGCTCGCTGGCCATCTCGGCGGCGTTCTGTTCGGTCTTCATGGGCGGTGCGTCTGCTCCGAGCCCGCGCGGCGGTATCGGCCGCGCGCTGCGCGTCGTACCCGTACCAGTTACGCCAGGTACCGGCAAGGTGCCGGGCTTTGGCCTCTCTGGGCAACCCCGATCCGCCTGGGGTACACTGCCCCGCATGCTGAGCATTCCCCCGTTCGAACTGCACTCGATCGTCACCGGCACCCTTCGCCTGGACGGAGGGGCCATGTTCGGCGTCGTCCCCAAGGTTCTGTGGCGCAGCAAGGTGGACGTGGATGAGGACAATCGGATTCTGCTGGCCACGCGGACCCTGCTGGCCGTCAATCGAGCGGCGCGGCAGGTTATCATCGTGGAAACCGGCTGCGGCACCAAGTGGAAGACCGAGGCCAAGGAGCGTTTCGACGTGCGTTTCGACGCGGCGGCCGTCGATCGCGCCCTCGAGACCCACGGCTACCGGCGTGAGGACGTGACGGACGTGGTGATCACCCACCTGCACTTCGACCACAACGGCGGGCTGACGGAGTGGGCGCAACAGCCCGGCGGGCCGACGCGGCTGAGTTTTCCGCGGGCCCGGCACTGGGTGCATCGCGGCCACTGGGAGCACGCGGGGAAGCCGACGCCGCGGGACCGGGCATCCTTCCGGCAGGAGGATTTCGGCGTCCTCGCCGATTCTCCCCTCCTTCGGCTGGTAGACGGCAACCCACCGCCACCTGCGCTCGAAGGCGTCGAGTGGTGGGTGACCCAGGGACACACCCCCTGTCAGTTGCTGCCGCTCTTCGGCACCGGGCCGCAGCGACTGCTGTTCGTCGGTGACACCATCCCGACCGTGAACCACCTTCCGGTTGCCTGGGTAATGGCGTACGACCAGCTTCCGGTAACCACCATGTCCGAGAAGCAGAGAATCTACGCCCAGTGCCACGGCAGCAGGCTGCTGCTGGCGTTCCCGCACGATCCCCAATACGCCGCGGTCGAGCTGGATCCAGGCACGGCTCACCCGATCGTTGCCCGGAGCCTCGATATGTGAGCTGCGCCGGGCCGTGTTGCACAAGCCGCAGCCCCTCGAAACAACGCAAGCCGATCAGAGCCCGAGCCCGTCAGAGCCCGAGCGGAAGCGAAGGGGCCAGGCTGCGGACATGGCAGCGAGCGGTGAGAATCGCCAGCCGGAGTCGCCCACCTCTGAAGTCTGAGCGCTCGCGTGCACTCGGGTTTGGCTTCGCCCCGGGCCCGGCAACGCGCACCCCCGGCCCCGGTATCTACCCACCCCAAAGAAAAGACAAGAGCCCTCGCCGGTGGCAAGGGCTCCTTTTCGCCGCCGGACCCTGGGGCCCGGCGGCCGTGTCTCAACTGTAGCTTGGACTGAGCTCTAGCCCAGGATGCCCGACAGCAGGTCAGGGAACAGAACCAGAACCGCCACCAAGCCGATGATCAACCACATCCACCAACCCATAACAGATCCTCCGTAACAAAGAGAAGACGATGGTCTAACCGCAACCATCCGAGATGAGCCTAGCCTGCGGGCCGGGAACCCCCCGGCGGAGGCTCGTGCCCGCCACGGCTGACCTGGGTGACCCTAATGGTCCTGTCCCCGGCCGAGCCACCGCCCTGCTCATCGTTCTGACCCAAACGCACACGGACCGCCCGTGCGTCGTTTTTGTTGATTCCCGCCGCTCGGTGAGCGGATTCTCTTCCGGCGCCGACCTCCGGCTGGCATCTCGGTACCGGCCTCGGGTGGCAACACCTTGCACCGAATCTGATTCGTGAGTTCTCACGGGAGGCCCAGCGCCCAAGCCCCCTCAAGCTCGACTCCGTTGCGCGCCGCCAACGCAAGCCGCTTTAGGCCCATATCGGGCACCCGCGCCACGCGACGTTAACCTTTCTGGGCATCCTGGAATGCCTCTCCAGGCACCCCTGCAGGTGACGGTCGCCGCGTCCGCCAGATTGGGGGGGAACCATATTACCCCCCGCAACCCATGTCAAGCCTCCGCGCCAAAGATTCTCAAAAAAACAACGGTCACCCCGCGCCTCCCAGCAACCGTCGGCGGTAAGATACCCACCCGGACCCGCGTGTCAAGTGGTCCGGCCGGGACACGTTTCGACGGCGGCGCCGCATGCTGTCGCACCATCGCAACGACCCGAGCGCTATGCTGTAACTCGCTGTAATGCATAAGGTTAGGAAACACGTCACGCGTGCGCCGTGTCCTCCTCCGGTTGACCCCGGCGCCCGGAGTCGTGGTGTTTCGGTATCCATGATGTCAGGTAAAACACAGACTTGCACGGGGGTGTTCGAGCCCGACGAGAAGGGCGGCGGCCACCTGCGCAGCGCGGCGGACAACTACGAGGCCCGGTCCGACGACCCTCGGCTCGCGGCGCGACAGTGCCACGACTGGCACCTGATCGGCGGCGAGAGCGTCGTAGCCCAAGTAGGCGCCGGTGACAGCCGTGCCGGCGGACGTGGCCGAGAGGTGGTCGGCATCGAGACCATCGACGATCGCAGCCTTGATGAGCACTTCGAGACACCGGCATTCGAGACGCTCACGCCGATCGAACCCCGCGTGCCGATGCGCTTCGAGACCCCGGGCGGACCGGCGACGATGCGCGTCCTGGACCTGATGACACCGATTGGCTTCGGGCAACGCGGCCTCATCGCCGCTCCGCCGCGTACGGGAAAGACCATTCTCTTGCAGCAGATGGCCGACGGCGCCGCCCACAACCACCCCGACCTGCATCTGCTCATGCTGCTGATCGATGAGCGCCCCGAGGAAGTCACCGAAATGCGCCGCCGCATCCGGGGAGAGGTGATTGCCAGCAGCAACGACCAGCGCATCGAAAGCCATGTCCGCGTCGCCCGGCTCATCATCGCCCGGGCCAAACGCCTGGTGGAAACCGGGCGTCATGTCCTGGTGCTGCTCGACTCGCTGACCAGGCTGGGACGGGCCTTCAACGCCTTCATTCGCGGCAGCGGTCGCATCATGTCCGGTGGGCTGGACATCCGGGCACTCACCGAGCCGAAGGCGGTGTTCGGGGCCGCACGCAACCTCGAACACGGCGGCTCCTTGACCATGATCGCCTCCGCGCTGATCGAGACGGGCAGCCGGATGGACGACGTCATCTTCAGTGAGTTCAAGGGCACCGGGAACATGGAGATCATGCTGTCGCGGGAGCTGGCCAACCGGCGTGTCTGGCCGGCGATCGATCTGGACGCCTCCGGCACCCGCCGGGAGGAGTTGCTCCTGAGTCCGGACGCCTTGACCGTCACGCGGCACCTGCGACGGACGCTCGCGGGTCGCAACCCGGAGCGGGCCATGCAGGCTCTGCTCGATGCGCTCACCCGCTACCCGGACAACGCGGCGTTCGTCCGTGCCTCCGCGGCCCAGCCGCCCAGGTTGTAGCTTGTGCGGCCGGTGGGGCGACTCCGCCAGCCGCCCCGTAGGGCGGGTTCCACCCGCCGCGTCGCGATTGGCCCCCCGGGGGACAAAGCCCGCCCGACCCCCGGCGTTTTGCCCGTGCACGACCCACGTAGGGCCGGTTCCACCCGCCGCGTCGCGATCGGCCCCCCGGCGGGCAAGGCCCGCCCTACGAGGGTTACACCGCCTCCGCGGGCGCGGCCGGAACGCCTCTTGCGTTGCGAGACCGAACCCGTTACATTCCCCCAACAGCGAGAAAGACGAGAGCGTAGGACGTTGGAGTTTAGTTTCACTGTAGGACGGGACTGGTGTTCACGGGTATTCGTGATCGGCCGGTCAAAACGGATTCAGCCACCATGACGATGACGAGTGAATCGAAGACGGGCATCATCCAGACGCATCGGACCCACGAACGCGACACGGGCTCGCCTGAAGTCCAGATCGCGCTGCTGACGGGGCGAATCCGTGAACTTACCGAGCATCTGAAGAACAACAAGAAGGACCACTCCGCGCGGCGCGGCCTCTTGAAGATGGTCGGGCGGCGCTCGAGCCTGCTGAAGTACCTGACGGGCTGCGACCGGACGCGATACCGCAAGATCGTGACCGAGCTTGGCCTGCGCAAGTAGGGCAGCAGCCTGCATTCAACGTCGGAACCTCTCGCTTGGCCATACGCAGTACCCCCGGGGTAGTGGGGTGGGGTTGTAGACTGTCTGGGCCTTCGCGCCGACCCCTGGTGGCAGGCGGAGCGAGACCGGGCGGCGGCCCACTTCCGAAGACGTGCGAGAACCCGTGGGGGACGGTGACGGTTCGCACGACAATCAGACGCCACGCGAGGCAACACAACCAAGATGGACTTGACGGTAGTAGAACGACAGATCGGACGCCACACGCTGCGCATCGAGACGGGGAGGTTCGCCCGGCAGGCGGCCGGAGCCGTGGTGGTTCGCTATGCGGACACGGTGGTTCTGGGGGCGGCGCTGACGGGTCCGCCGCGGGAGGGGGTCGATTTCTTCCCCCTCACCGTGGATTACCGGGAGAAGACGTATGCCGCGGGCAAGTTCCCCGGCGGGTTCTTCAAGCGCGAGACCCGGCCGAGCAACAAGGAAATCCTCACCATGCGGATGATCGACCGGCCCGTGCGCCCGTTGTTTCCCGACGGGTACAAGGACGAGGTGTTGATCCAGACGATGGTGCTGGCGACGGACCAGGAGAACGATCCGGACATCCTGGCGATGGTCGCGGCCTCGGCCGCCCTGAGCGTGTCCCAGATTCCCTTCGAGGGGCCCTTGGGCGCGGTGCGGGTGGGTTACCTGGATGGACAGTACGTACTGAACCCCACGCTTGGAGAACTGGAATACAGCAGTCTGGAGATGGTGCTTTCCGGCCATCGGGAAGCGATCAACATGATCGAGGTCCGCGCCTCGGAGGTTTCCGAGGACGTGGTGATCGGCGGCATCGAGTTCGGTTACCAGGCGATCCGCCAGATCTGCGAGATGATTGAGGAATTGCAGCAGCGGGCGGGGAAGGAGAAGACCTGGACGCCCCCGCCCCCCACGGATGACCTGGAGAAGGAACTGCGCAAGGAATACGCCGCCCGGCTGAAGGCTGTCCGCCAGGTTCCCGGCAAGCAGGAGCGCTATGCCGCCCAGAACGAGGTCTTCGAGGCGGCCAAGGCCCAGTACCTGGTTGAAGGGGACCCCGGCAGTAAGGCCCGCTGGAACACCGTGCGCGAGCTGCTCGACCGGATCGACGGCGAGCTGCTGGCGGAGATGGTGGTCAGGAAGAAACAGCGTCCCGACGGTCGCGGCGCGCACGACATCCGCCCGCTGGAGTGTGAAGTCGGCCTGCTGCCGCGGGTGCACGGGTCGGCCGTCTTTCAGCGCGGCGAAACGCAGTCGCTGTGCGTGGTGACGCTGGGCACCGGGCGCGACGAGCAGATCGTCGACGGGCTGACCGAGGAGTACAGCAAGAAGTTCATGCTGCACTACAACTTCCCGCCCCTGTGCACGGGGGAGATCAAGCGCATCGGGGCGGCCAGTCGGCGCGAGATCGGCCACGGCGCCCTCGCGGAAAAATCGCTGGAATCGGTGTTGCCCGCGCCGGAGAAATTCCCCTACACCATTCGACTGGTCTCGGAAGTCCTGGAATCGAACGGGTCGAGTTCGATGGCTTCCGTGTGCGGCGGGTGTCTGGCGCTGATGGACGCGGGCGTGCCCATCAAGCAGCCGGTGGCCGGCATCTCGATCGGCTGGTTCCAGTGCGACGGCAAGGACCAGCTTGTGGTGGACATCCTCGGGGAGGAGGACCATCACGGCCTGATGGACTTCAAGGTGGCCGGCACCCAGCGCGGCGTCACCGGCGTGCAGCTTGACCTGAAGGCGCGCGGGCTGCCGCAGCGGCTGATCCCGGATATCTTCCAGCTCGCCCGCGAGGCACGCTTGCAGATTCTTCGCACGATGCTCACCTGCCTGGGGGCGCCCCGCAAGCAGATCAGCGACTACGCCCCGCGCATCCTCACCATCAAGATCGACCCGGAGAAGATCGGCAAGGTGATCGGTCCGGGCGGCAAGGGGATCAAGGCGATCGAGGCGGAGACCAAGGCCACCATCGACATCGAGGAGGACGGCACGATCATGGTCTGCTGCATCGACATGGAGCGGGCGCAGCGGGCGGTGGAGATGATCGAGGCGGTGACGGCCGAGGTGAAGCTCGGGAAGATCTACAAGGGCCGCGTGGTCAGCATTAAGGACTTCGGGGCGTTCATCGAGATCGGTCCGGGACAGGAGGGCCTCTGCCACATCAGCGAACTGGACACCGGCTACGTCAAGTCGGTCGATAGCGTGCTGAAGTTTGGTGACGAGGTGCGGGTGAAGGTCATCGCCATCGACGACCAGGGGCGCGTCAAGCTGTCGCGCAAGGCCGCCATGATGGAAGAGGGCGCGCCGGTGTGACGTGGGAGCGGGGAAATGGCTCCTGACCCCTTGTCCGGGGAGGACCCCCGTACCATCGCCGAGTTGACGGAACTGGCGGGCGGGTTGGCGCATGAGCTGCGCAACCCGCTCTCCACCCTGATGATCAACCTCAAGTTGCTGGCGGAGGACTTGCAGGACCCGGCCGCCGCGCCGCAGGACGTGCGCCGCCGGGCCCTGCTGCGGGTGGGAGTGCTCACCCAGGAGGCCCAGCGGCTCCAGACGCTGTTCGATGAGTTCCTGCAGGTCAGCACGCCGTGTCAGCCCCAACGGCAGGAAGTCGACGTGCGGGCGGTGCTGCGGCGCCTGGCGCTGTTCGTGGAGCCGCTGGCACGCCGCGACGGCATCGAACTGCGGCTGGATGACGACGCGACGCCGGTCCGCTGCCTGGCCGACGAGAACCTGCTGAGCCGGACGCTACTTAACATCGCGCTCAACGGCCTCCAGGCCATGCCTGAGGGCGGTACCCTGCACCTGCGGGCGCGGGCAGAGGGCGACGACGTCACGATCGAGTTCGCCGATACGGGCGTCGGCATTCTCCCGGAGCACCGGGACCGCATCTTCCGTCCGTTTTTCTCCACCAAGCCCGGGGGGACGGGCCTGGGCCTGTCCATCTGCAACCGCATCGTTCGGGCCCACGGCGGCACGTTGACGTTCGCCAGCACGCCCGGGGAAGGCACCACGTTCACGATCACCCTGCCATCGTAGGGGGGTTCCACCCGCCGGTCGTGATCGCCCCCCCCCCGGGGCGGGCGGAGCCCGCCCTACGCCGCCGGCGCCGGCGGCATGCCCAGCGATGGGCGCCGGACGCTGACGTAGCCGAGGGTTCGATTACAATGCTCCGGTCATGAGCGATACCGCATTCGTTCTCATCGTCGAGGATGAGCAAGCCCACGGCCAAGCCATCGCCGAGGCCCTGCAGCGCGCCCACTGCGCCTGCAACGTCGTGACCAGCGGACAGGCCGCCCTGGAGAGCCTCCGCCAGCGCCCGCCGGACGTCGTGATTGCCGACTACAAGCTAGGCGGCGAGGTCAACGGCCTGGACGTGCTCCGCGAGGCCAAGCGTCTCCGTCCGGAGACGGAGGTTATCCTCATCACGGCTTACGGCAGCGAGGCGCTCGCTCGCGATGCGCTGAGCCCGCACGGCGAATGCCGGGCGTTCGACTACCTCATTAAGCCCATCGACATCGACGTGCTGCGTGACCGGGTGCAGCGCGCGGCCCGGCAGGCGTTGGCCGCCCGCGAGGCGCGGCTGCTGAAGGAGCAGATGGGCAAGGCCTTCGAGTTCTCCGGCATCATCGGCACCTCGGAGGTGATGCACCGGCTCATCAAGCGGGTGCAGAAGCTCGCCCGCTCCAAGAGCACGGTGCTCATCATCGGGGAGACGGGGACCGGTAAGGAACTGTTCGCCCAGGCCATCCATTTGAACAGCCCGCGCGCCGGCGGGCCCTTCAAGGTGCTCAACTGCGCCGCGGTCAGCGAGACGCTGCTGGAGAGCGAGCTGTTCGGGCACGTGAAGGGCGCGTTCACCGGGGCCATTACGGACCGCGAAGGACTGGTCGAGGCGGCCGACGACGGCACCATGTTCCTCGACGAGATCGGCGACATGCCGCTGACCATGCAGGCCAAGCTGCTGCGCACGCTGGAGACCGGCGAGGTCATCCGCGTGGGCACCAACGAGACCTTGCATTTCGACGTGCGGTTCGTGGCCGCCACCAATCACGACCTGACCGAGCTGCTGCGGGCGGGGCGTTTCCGCGAGGACTTGTTCTACCGGCTGCACGCCCAGGCGGCGTTGCGCATCCCGCCGCTGCGCGAGCGGCGGGAGGACATCCCGGTGCTCGCCCAGCGTTTCATCGCCGAGGCCAACCGGGCCCATGGCCTGCACGTGGAGGGGCTGACGCCGGAGGCCGTGCGCAAGCTGGTCAACCACAACTGGCCCGGCAACGTGCGCGAGCTGCGCAACGTCATCGAGCGGATGTGCGTGGAGGCGGAGCACAGCAAGCTGGAGGTCGCGGACCTGCCGGAGAACCTGCGCGGCTCGACCGACCTGGTGCCGCTGGGTCCGCCGGACCTGGCGGGCATGACCATGGCCGACGTCGAGAAGCTGCACATCATGAACACGCTGCGCCTCTTCGGAGGCAACCGCGAGCGCACCGCCAAGGCCCTCGGCATCGGCGCGCGAACGCTGTACCGCAAGCTGCGCGAATACGGATTGCGGTAGGGCTCGGAGACGGAAGTCGCTGGCCGGAGCATCGCCCTTGGGGAGTGGAGGCGGGTCGCTCACGCGCTGCCGCGGGGGCCGGAGACCGAAAGGGTGCCGTTCGGATTTGCTCGGGCCGGGATCGTGAGTCTGCCCCTCGCTTCCGCTCGGGCTCGGATGGAGGCGCGGATGGTGAGGTAAGGGACGGAGGTAGGTGGAGATCGCGGCGTGGCGGACGGACCACAAGACCGCCGCTGGGCGGGAGTCGTGCGGCTGACGCTGGTGAGCGGGCTGGCGGTTCTGTACGTGCTGGCCTTTCACGTGCGGCCGGTGGAGCGCTGGCTGGGTGAGACCGGGCGCTGGTTGCGGGAGCCGAGCGTAGGGCTGGCGCACGCGCTGCGCACCGTCGTGGACAACCTGGGCCCGGCGGGCCAGCAGGCGGCCCTGGTACGCGACGGGCTGTACTTCCTGGTCACCGGCCTGGTGGTTCCTTACCTCATCATGGCGCTCAGCGGTCGGTGGCGACCGGCGGACCTGGGCTTGCGCATCCCCAACCGCTTCGGATGGCGGTGGCTGCTGGTCGGCTACGTGCTGGCGTTTCCATTTCAGATCTGGATGGTGCGCAGCCCGACGTTCTATGCATACTATCGGGGGCAACTCGAAGCCGGTGCGCCGTGGTTCGGCTCGTACTACCTCGTCAACATGGTGGCGGAGCACTTCCTGTATCAAGGCGTGCTGCTGGCGGTGTTGCGCCGGGAGCGGCGTTGGCCGGCGCGGACCACACCCGAGCCTGGCGCCGACGGGCGCCGGCACCCGTGGCTCCAGTGGTTGGGCTGGGCGCAGAGCGTCGGCCAGGCGCGCGGCTGGGCGCGCTGGCGAAGTTGGCTCGGATTGCCGGAGGGCTGCCTGTGGGCGGTCCTCGTGTCCGGCCTGCTGTTCGCGGCCATCCACGCCGGCAAGAACGAGCGGGAGTTGCTGCTGTCGCTGCCGGGCGGGTTGGCGCTGGCGTACCTGGCCTATCGGACGGACAGTTGGCTGGTCCCGTTCGCGCTGCATCTGAGCACGGCCGGCACGGCCGCCGTGCTGATGGTGAAGCTGGCGCCGGCGCCGTGACGGCGACGCCGCCGGGGCGAGCCCCGCGGCCGACGCTGGCCGGATTCGTGCGGACGGGTATGATTTGCCGATACGGTTGCGGTGGGGCGGGAGGATGGTTCAGGCAACCGGGCCACGGGCGGCGGGCGGGCCACCGGCGTGCCCGGCCAACGTTGAGGATGGCGGCATGAGACGGTGCGGCAAGCTTTTCTGGGCGGGGATGTTGGGCCTCTGGGCCGGCTGCGGTACCAATTTCAGCATGCTGACAACGTATCCCTACGCCCTGCGCGGGCCTGATGGGGAGCAGTTGAAGCTCGAAGATGTCCCGGGCATTGCCGCGTGCGAGGACGGAGACAGTCGGACGGTGCCGACGGACGATGAGATAGCCCAATTTCGCGCCGCGGTGCGCGATCTGGGGATTGAGGACGAGGACCTGATTGACGCGCTGTTGGCCCTGCGTTGTCCTGACCTTTGAGGCGCTCGCAGCCATTCCCGGGCGTGTGGCCCGCGCGGAGGTCTTGAGCGGGGCTTGACCTCGCAGTCCGTACCTCTTCACGTGACCGTGCGCTGTTTTGCACCGCCATCAAGCCGCGGGCGTGCTCCCCTTGACGCCGAGTGTCAAGGGCAGCCCGCACGGCGCTCGAACACCCTGAGCGTTGCACGGTCGCGCACGCACATTTAGCATGAGCAATGAATGTCGTGCCCGGACGGCAGCTCCCGCCCGGTCGCGGCAGCAGTCGTGCCCTGCCTCCACCCGCCGCACCCCGGGGGTGGGTATAGTAGTAAGGCGCAGGAACATGCTTATCGGCGACTGTCGCCGCGGGAGAGCATGACACCCGCGCGGCTGGGCGTGGGACGAAGGACGTGCCGTCTTGTTTACGGGAATCGTCGAAGCAACTGGAACCGTCGTGGACACCCGGGCGGTGACCGGCGGGCGGCGCCTGCGCGTGCGCGCGGAGACTGTCGCGACCGACGCGAGCGAAGGGGCCAGCATCTGCGTCAGCGGCGTGTGCCTCACCGTCGCGGAGGTCCGGCCACCGATCCTCGATTTCGACGTGATTCAGGAGACGCTCGGCCGCAGCACCCTCGGCGAGAAGCGCGTAGGTGATGCAGTCAACCTGGAGCGTTCGTTATGCGTGGGCGACCGACTCGACGGACATTTCGTGCAGGGCCACGTTGATGGCACTGCCCAGGTGACCCGCGTACAAGGGGAGGAGCGCGAGTGGCGTCTCTGGCTGGCGGGTGGGCCTGAGTTGGAACCGTATCTGGTTCCGAAGGGGTCCATCACCGTGGACGGCGTGTCCCTGACGCTGGTGGAGGTGCGCGCGGGGGAGTTCTGCGTCGCGCTGATCCCGACGACACTGCAACGGACGACACTGGCGGCGCTGGCGCCGCGGCAACGGGTGAACGTCGAGACGGACGTGCTCATCCGGGCGGTGGTGCACTGGCTGACGGCCCGGCCGGCGGGCTCCGGCCTGACGCTGGCAGCGCTGCGCGAGGCGGGCTTCGCATGAGCGACGCACCGGCCGCCAACCTCCCACCCCAGGAGCCCGGTCCTCCGTCCGAGCCCGAGCGGAAGCGAGCGACACCGTCCGAGCCCGAGCGGAAGCGAGGGGCACCGTCCGAGCCAGCGCCGCACAAAGCGGACACGCCCGCCGGAGCGCACAGCCCGCAGCGGCCCACGCGTCCGCTGATCGGCGTCACCATGGGCGACCCCTACGGGATCGGGCCGGAGGTGACAGTCAAGGCGCTGTGCGATCCAGCCCTGCGCGCCAGTGGTCGTTTTGTTGTTTACGGGATTGACCGCGTGCTGCAGCGGGCCGCCCGCCGGGCCGGCATCACGCCCTTCTGGTTCCCGGTGTCGACGGCGGAACTCGAACGGTTTGACAGCGGCGTGGTCGTGGTGGACTTCCCCGAGTACGGCAGGTTCGAGGACGACCAGCCGCGGCCGACGGTCGAGGGCGGCGCCGCGTCGCTACGGTTCGTCGACGAGGCCATCGAAGGCGCCCGCCGGCAGGTGCTGGACGCGATCGTCACGGCTCCGATTCACAAGGTAAGCTGGCGGCTGGCCGGCTGCCGCTTCCCCGGACATACAGAGAAGCTCGCCGATGCGTTCGGCGTCAAGCGCGTGACCATGATGTTCGCGGCCGGCACGCTGCGCCTGGCGCTGGCCTCCATCCACGTCGCCTTGTTTGACCTACGCAATCTGTTCACGATCGGGCTCGTGTTTCAGCCCATTGACCTGCTGGCGCAGGCGCTGCGCGACTGGTTCGGCGTGCCGGCACCACGGATCGCGGTGGCCGGGCTGAACCCGCACGCCAGTGACGGCGGGCGCTTCGGCGACGAGGAACAGCGCATCATCGAGCCGGCCATCACCATGGCCCGCCAGGCCGGCATCGACGCCCGCGGGCCCTTCGCCGCCGATACTCTGTTTACACCCGCCCAGATGGGGCGCTACGACGGCATCGTGGCCATGTATCACGACCAGGGCCTCATCCCGGTGAAGCTGCTGGCGTTTCATTCGGCCGTGAACCTGACGCTGGGCTTACCGATCGTCCGCACGAGCGTGGATCATGGCACGGCCTTCGACATTGTCGGCAGGAACCAGGCGCACCCGGGCAGCATGGTCGAGGCGCTGCGCCTGGCGTGCCTGATCGCTTCGCGCGCAGGCGCTTCCCCCCCCGGGCCGCCGCGGTCCGTGGCCACGCCTCCGTCGATGCGCCTACCGGAGTGACTCCTTCGGCGACTACCAGTTCACGCGGGCGAAACCTCACCCGTGCCCCGAAAGCCGCGCGGGGGCGGGTCCAGTCGCACTGATCTCGCCCGCGCGGATCGCTTTTCCCGGTTTTTCGCTTGACGCAACTTCCCCTGGTGAAACCGTTCTTAGGCCCCGCCCTCTCCAAGATGAAGCTCACCGGCGACCCCAAGTCCGGGAGCGGGGTGTGGTTGAGCCACGGCGGCGCGCTGGAGGTGGATGTCGAGGTGAGCGGCAGTGCGACCTGGCGCATACCGAACGACGCTGACGTCGTGATCTCGATCAAGGCGGACTGTACGGCCCTGACGGGGGACGTGGACATCAGCACGGGTCCGCTCCGGATCGACGCGAACTTCTGCACCACCGGAGACCTGACCGTTGAGGGCGTGAACAACCACCTGGGCAGCGACGCAGGCTCGCGGGTCTGGGTGGCCCGCGAGAAGTCCGCGAGCTTTGGTGGAAGCTGCGAGTAAACGGCCCGACACATTCCGAGCCTGAATGGCAGCGAGCGGGCAGGCAACGCCGTGCACCCCAAAAGGGGGTGCACGGCGTTGCTCGCGTCGTCGCTTCTGCTCGGGTTCGGAATGCCCGCTCGCTTCCGCTCGAGCTCGGTTTTCCGCGAGCCCTCCTCGACTCGTTCGCTTCCGCTCGAGCTGGGTTCTCCGCGAGCCTTCCTCCATGCGCTGTTCGCACTTCGCTACTCCTGGTGGGCAGCGCCCACCCGGCATCCCCCTTGCCTCTTGCCTGGTGCCTCTTGCCTTCCGGTTTGCTTCCGCTCGGGCTCGGAGGCGGGCTCATCTTGGGATGCGGCGGGGGATTCCCTACACGGCCGAGGGACGGGAGGCGACTTCGGCGGTGATGATGCAACTCTTGCCGGCCGCTTTCGCTGCGTACAGGGCGGTGTCGGCACTGTGGATCAGCGTCGCGGCGTCGGGGGCGTGCAGGTCCTGCAGACTGGCGATGCCGATGCTCAGCCCCACGCACACGGACGGCAGGGTCGTGCCCACCTCCTGCGTGAGGCGCTCGACGATGCGGTCGGCCAGCACGCGCGCCCGCTCGGCGTCGGTTTGCGGCAGGAGGACGACAAACTCATCCCCCCCCAGTCGGGCGGCCACGTCGGAGCCACGCAACTGGCTCTTGATGGTGTTGGCGGTCAACACCAGGACCTCATCGCCGATGGCATGCCCGAAGGCGTCGTTCACGGTCTTGAAGTCGTCCAGGTCGATCATCAGGCAGGACAGCTCGGTCCCATAGCGTTGCGCCTCCGCCAGATGCTGGGCGAGCATCTCGTTGAAATGGCGTCGATTGTACAGACCGGTCAGTGGCTCGCGGGAGGCCAACTCGCGCAGTTGCTTGGTACGCCGGGCCACGCGCTCCTCGAGTTCGGCGTTGAGCCCGACGAGGCGTTCATGCGTGCGCTGGTGCTCGTCGGCCATCCGGTTGAACGCCGCGCAGATGCGCCCGACCTCGTCGCGGCGGCTGGCGCCCGCGCGCACGGCCAGTTGACCCTTCGAGAAGCGCTGCATCACCCCGGCAAGCTCGTGCAGCGGGGCCGTGATGCGCCGAACCAGAAAGAACCCCAGCGGTACCGCCAACGCCACCGCCAGGATGCCCACGCCCGTCACCACGTCGAGCGTGTACGCCACGGACCGCTCGAACCCGTCCACCAGCATCCCCGCCCGCAGATACCCCAGTGGCCGAGCGTCCGCCGAAGCCCCGCCCGAAACCTCACGCCCACGGGGAAGCACAATCGGGTACGTAATGTCGAGAAATGCGGGACTGCTACCGCGCCGTGGCTGATAGATGGGCGTGCCGGGCGCGGCCACCGGCGGGCCCTCCGCCTCCACCAGGTTCTGGAGCAGACGCAGCCCCGGTCTCTGAGCAGACCCCAACTCCCTGCCCTCGTTGCCAAAAAACGCCACGTACAGCAGGGGTTGCCCGTCCGCCACCTGCTCCGCCAGAGCGGGCAGCGCCCCGTCCTCGCCGCGGGCGATAAGAAAGGCGGCCGTGCGGCTCAACGCCGCTGCCAGGCGTACAATCTCCTGCCGGCGCTCCTCCGCGGCCGCGCGGAAACCGGCCTTCAACAGGTAGCCACAAACGCTGCCTGTCACGCACAACGTAACCGCTACGACCAACGCCGTCGCTTTGAATTGGAGACTTGAAAAAGTCTCCCGAAACGCTCCCCACGACCATCGGGGTCTGCCCACCGGCTTGTCTACCGCGTGCGACATAGTGACGATTCGGGACGACGAGGACGAGAGTCAGCCACACCCCACCCCGAGGGCAGCCCCCATAACTTCTGCTGTATCGGAAGGCGTAACCACCGACTGAACCAGCGCAACGCGGGCGCTCAACGCCTGCCCGCTCGCTCGATCCGCAATCCGGTGCTGATTCACAAGATACTCCGCCACTTGAACACAGGCCTGTCGGCCTTTGCTACGACGGTGCTCAGTCTGCCTTCGCAAACCTGCCGCTTGGGTGCGTACGATCGGCACCCCCGTTGGCAGCACGCCGACCCTCTCTGCCGCGCCGCCGCACGGCACGCAGCGATCATCACGGGGCCGAGCGGAGCCCCACCGGCTGCGGCCGCAGGCACCACGGTTGCACCGAAGGCCCGAAACGCCACGTACGCAACGCTCGACACCCGACGGCATCGGGCGGATACTGGGACGGACAATTCGCGCCCGGTTTCCGCCGGGGTGGGGTAATGCCCACTTCAAAGGCACCGCCGGGAGGCTGGCGACGCTCCGGTAGGGCGCGGGTGGGGGCGCGCGCTGGGTTGCACGCCAAGAGACCTCTCCGGGAGAGCGGGCGCGACGGCAAAGGGTGGAAGGCAAAACGATGCGACGAAGAACACGACGGCTACGCGGATTCCAGGGCGTGATGATGGTGGGGCTGCTGCTGGGCGCCGTGAGCTGCAAGCGGGAGCAGGAGCAAACCGCGTCGCCCGGCGGCGGTGAAACGGAACCGATCGGGGCGGTCTCGGCCACACCGACGGAGTCTGGCACCACGCCGACGGCGTTACCCCCGGGCCCGACGCCACCCGCCGGGCCTTTTGTCCTGCCGGAAGTGGACAAGACCGCCCTGCCGGCGCTGATCCGGACGGAGATTTCGGCCGCGACAACTGCGGCTCGCATCAGCCCGGACAGCCCGCGAGAGGTGGCAACGCTGGGTATGCTGTGCTATGTCCACAGCCGACCGGAGCATGCGGTGGCATGCCTCGCACGGGCCGCGGAGCTCGAGCCCGCCAACTTCGCCTGGATGTACTACCTGGGGCTGGCCTACGAGAAAGGTGGAAAGCCCGAGCAGGCCCGTGCGGCCTACGAGCGTGCGATCGGCCTTAAACCCGACTACGCAGCGGTCAGGACGGCCCTTGCTGATCTGCTGCTTCCCACGAACCGCGGCCGAGCGTGCGAGTTGTACGCCCAGGCGTTGGAACGTGACGAGAAGGACCCGAAGGCGCGTCTGGGTTTGGGGCGCTGCGCTCAGCTAGATGGACATTGGGAAGAAGCCGAAGGCCATCTGCGTCGTACCGTGGAAATCGCACCGGCCTATGCCGCGGCGTTGCAGGCACTCGCGGAGACGCTGCAGCACCTGAACAAGCAGGCGGAAGCCGAGGAGGTGCTCAGACAACTGACAGACGCCTCCGAATGGCCTGAGCCGGCCGACGCCGCCCGGTTGACGATGCTGGTGACGGGCCGGCAGGCGGCGGCCTTGGCCCAGTACGCTCTTGCCATGCTTCAGCGGGGGAACCTTCAGGAGGCGACCACCCGGGCGGAGCTGGCGTTTCAGGTGGATCCACGCTCCTGTTTCGTGCGGCGGACGTTGGCTACAGTGCGGGGGGTGGCGGGACGCAACGATGACGCCGTCCGGCTGCTTCAGCAACTGCTGGAAGAACGCCCCGACGACATCCAGGTCAAATCGGACCTCGCCAACGCGTTTATGGGGATGAACCGACTGCCCGAAGCGGAGGAGTTGCTGCAAGCGGTGCGCGCCCGGCGCCCCCGCGACCTGCCGTCCGCCCAGCGGCTGGCACAGGTGCGGAAGCTGCGTGGTGACACCGAGGGGGCTGTCGCGCTGTTGCGCGAAATGCTTCAGTCCGCACCGCAGGAAGCCGCGCTGCGTTTCCAGCTCGGTGAACTCCTGGTGGACGCCGGCAAGGACGACGAGGCGCTGCGCGAGTGGCAGCAAGGACTGGAGCTGGCGCCGGGGGCGGTGGCACAGCGTTTCCAGTTGGGCGTGCTCCTTCGTCGGCGGGGCGAGCGGGACGCGGCCCGGGCACATTGGCAACAATGCCTGCAAACAGACCCCGCCTTCGCCAGCGCCTGTAATGCCCTGGTGGACCTGGCCCTCGAAGACAAGCAGTTCGACGAAGCGGAAGCCCTGCTGCGGACCGGTTTGAACCACGCCCCCAAGGCGGCGGTACTGGCCAACGCCTTGGCCTGGCTGCTGGCGACGGCCCCGCAGGCACGGCAGCGCAACGGTGACGAGGCGGTCCGTCTGGCGGAGGCGGCCTGCGAGGCCACCCAGTCCAGGAACGCCGCTTATCTCGACACGCTGGCGGCCGCCTATGCCGAAGCCGGGCGCTACGGCAAGGCGATCGAGACCCAGCAGTTGGCCATCCGTTTGGCACGGGAGGCGGGCGACACCCGGACCGTGACCGCTTACGAAGGAAGGCTGCGTTTGTATCAGACCGACCGCCCGTTTCGCCAGAGCGAGTGACCGGACCCGCTGGCTGGGCGTGGCGTGGAAGCACGCGGTGACCACGCCCGCCCGGCAGCGCAACCCCAACGCAGCGTCGGCCCCCCGCAGCTGACGTGGCATTCGCCCAACGCATCGGCTTGCCGGCGGTCTGCCGCACCTCAGGAGTCGGTCCATGGCCTGCTGCCCCCCCGACGCCTGACCGGAGGAGTGCCCGAGCGGCTGAAGGGGACGGTTTTGAAAACCGTTGTGCCACTTTGTGGTACCGGGGGTTCGAATCCCCCCTCCTCCGATACGCCACCTTCCCCGTTCTTCCTCCCGGGAGGCAGACGCAATCCGAGGATGCCACGCGCACGCCGGCATAGGGCTGCCCGAACGGGAAACCTCGGTAGTGAATAGGCGCACGGAGGCGGGAAAGCACCAGGACATGCCCAAGCCGAGGGCGCCGGCATGCTGCCGCGGCCGGCAGCCTCGGATGTCGGCATCAGCGTGCACGATGCCGCGCCGCTAACGAGCCGCGGGCTTGCTCCCCTTGACGCCGAGGGTCCGGGGCAGCCCGCGCGATGCGGCGCTACCCTGATCGGTGCGCGATTGCGCAGGGTCTTCTGGGCGGGCAGGCCGGCGCAGCGCTTGGCCATGCCACCGCGCACCGGCGCTCCGTCTCCCGATGCAGTGGAGCGCTGGGGATGAAGCCCACGCTCACTCAAGTGCGCTCCTTGACGGTCGCGGACCAGGGCGAAGCTCGGCACGTCGCGCAGCAACGAAGCACGAGCGGGACAACCGCCCGTGCTCCGTTGGTTGCCGACGTGAGTGGTCAGGTTTCGCCCCGCGCGCCGCTCAAGCGCCGCGTGCGTACATGCCCCGACCTGTCTTCCGTACCTGCTTACGCTTCTTCATCTGGTTCAGCGTCATGCTGACCTGGTTGCCGAGGTTCCGGCTGGAGGTCTTATAGCCGGCCTTGACAATCCCCACCGTGATGTCCTTCAGACTCATCGCGCCGCCGGCGGCGCCCAGCACCTTCGCGATGTAGTCGGCCATCCGCGCACCTTCCGGTCGCGGTCCGCGCCGCGCCACGGCCGCGCGAGGCCCCGGCCGGACCATCTTCTTGACCTTGCGCTTCGCAGGGCGCCCCGGACGCCGCCCCGCCTTCTTGGCCTTCGGCTTCCGTGCACCGAGTGCCGCCAGAGCGGCACTGATGCCGTCAATCTCGCTCTGCAAGGCCGCCACCTGGCCGCGCAACTCATCCTGGTAGACAGTCAACTGCGCAACCAGACCTTGCGTCGGGCTGCCCGCGGCCATGCCCTTCGCACGCTTAGCCCCGCGTCTGCGCTTTGCTCTCTTCTTCGCCATTGCTGTTACTCCTCATAGACAATCACACTTACTCGGGGAAGGGATGATCCCAATCTACCCGCGCCAATGTCCCGCCCTCTATGCGGATGCACGGAACATACTACACGGCCCCGCGGTTCGTCAAGCCTCTGCATGGCTCCCTGCATCGGCAAGACCGCGAGCCCGCCGCCCATCACCTCATCAGGCCGCCGGCGACCGACGTGCCAACTACCGAGTGTGCCCTCTGACGCCGCTTCCACTGAGTGCAGATCCAGGCAACGGGCTTCGACCCAAGTCAACTCTTCAGAGACACCGATGAGAGAATGGGCGGCATAGCCACGCCCCCACGTGCCGCCAACGGCTCTCCACCGGCCCATCCGGCACTGCGCAACTCAATTCCGACCTGCCCGGATCGAGGCATACCGCCCGGCTGCCCCAATTCCGTAGTCCCCGCGAGCACTCAACATACATGCGAAAGAGGCTCGGTCGGACGACGATGAAGGTTGCCCAGGCAGGCGGGTGCCCGAGCAGCAGCACACCTCGACCGACGGCAGAGGACGCCGGTCGCAGCGCGGAGCGGCGCGCGTAGGAATTTGACACCGTGGACGGCCGGTCTTCTTACAATACGTGGGGTTGCGTTACCGTGGAGTTGCCGTAAATGCAACATCGAGTGAATCCGGCAGGGGATGGCGAGCTTTGCTGCGCAGGTCGGGCGCTGGCGGCACGGCGTGTTGGTGCAGACAAGCGGATCAAGGCCCGGTCAAGGTCGCGGCCCGCGAGTTCCATGCGATGAGGACAACGCCCGCCAGCACCAGTGCCACACCGAGCCATTGACCGGGGGCGAGTCGCTCGCGCAGCAGGGGGTGCCAATGGGCGGCCAGCGCAATGAGCGCAAACCCCCCGCCGACCATGATCGGGTAGGCGATGCTGATCTTGAGTGTCTCACTTTGCAGCGCGTACATGTAGAATAGGGCGTTCAGGGCGAAGCAGGCGAGCCCGACCATCAGCGGCCAGCTCGTGAGGATGGTTGCAGCAGCCGTCGGCACGCCGTCCTCGAGCAGCCCGCCCGCCTCGTGGACGGTCTTCATACCGGTTTTCATCAGGAGATTGGCCGTCGCATTGAGCACCAAGGCCACGCAGAGTGCCACGACGTACTTCATAAGATACTCCCGAGCAGCAAACCGCCCTGGCAGGGCGTTGAAGGCCCTAACGTCAGCGGCGGAGCCCGAGTTTTCTGCCGCGTTCGGCGTTGGGTAAACGGGTGTGCGCGCACGCGCACCATCGGTGCGGGTACGGGGCCGCTCCCTGACGGTCGCGGTTCGGGTCGGGACGGCTGAATTGCGCACCGTGATTCAGCAACGGTCAACCCCCGCGGTTGCACCGGGCGTGGCGTCGGGAGGCGTGGAACTCCGGCGCCTCGCGGATGCAGGTACGTAGGATGCCGACCGCCTTAGCCAACAGGCCCCAGAAACTCCGCTTCGGACGGGCCGGCTCGTCCCCCACCTGCGGGTATCCACGTTCGTCGGCGGTGAGGTGCTCCCAGTTGTGGAAGAGCCGCCCCCACGGGCTGGCCAGCGCCGCGGCCAGCGGTCGGCGTCCGCGCAGCGGGTACCAGAACCAATCGTGGTACAAGACGCTGGCGATGTACGCCCAGGGCGCCAGCCACGTTCGCAGCGACCATTCCAGGAAGCGCTTGAGCCAGCCCCAGTAGATGAGGTGCTGCATCCGGGCGGCGAACGTCATCTGTTTGAACGGGCCGACAAAGTGCCAGTTCTGCGCATACGCCGCTTCATCACCGGCAAGCTCGATCTCCCGCACGTCCCCGCAGCCCAAGCCGCGTTCGTGGGCCAGACGGATGAACTTGACGTCCGCCAGCGGATCGAAGCCCATGAGCCTGGCCGCCACCGCGTCGATGGCCACTTGGTCCGCGGAAGCCAGCAGCACGTTCTTGACGTACGGCGTCATGCAGCGCGGACCGGGGCCGTCGCCCGCGAAGGTGCCGTCCATGACGGCGAAGACGCCGCGGTGGACCTGCTGCTGGATCATCAGCAGATCAACCAGTGTTTCATGGATCACCGGGTGGGTCCAGTGCCGATGCTCGTTGAGCAGGCCGCCGAAGGCGTTCTTCATGGCGCCGGTCATGGTGGTGAAGACGTGGGTCTTGACCGTAGGCAGGTGGATGATGTTCTCACCCAGGAAGCCCTTTGGGATGTAGAAGCCCTGCGGGTACACGTCGTTGAGCACGAGGAAGCGGTCGGCCAGGTCGCCCACGGCGTCGCGGATGTGGATCCACTCCACCTGGGGTTCGTAAAGGTGCACGTTGCGCAGGCCGTGGGCCTCGACTACCGGGAGCTGCTTGTTCTCCCGCTCACCGAGGCGAGCGTCGATAACCACCGTGCGGTTATGGCACGCGTGCACGCGGCCCAGGTCGTAGCCGTCCTGCCGCAGCGTCCGGATGACGCCCTCCAGTTGCCAGGGCGTGGTCGAGGTGCCGGGGAAGAAGAAGTGCCAGGAGATATTGACCTTGAGCGCGGTTTCGGCGTCGCGGGCGATGCAACCCTGGTAGCCGGCCAGGTTCATCACCCGGTAATAGTCGGCCAGCACGGTGGCCGGGCTCGTGCGCACAACCGCGACAGTGGCTCGCGTCATAAGCTGACCCTCAGCATTCGGTACGCGGCCCCCTCAGGCCGGGTTCACCGTGGGGGGGGAGAAAAGGCTTTCCAGACCCAGTTGCCCCCACCAGAACCGCTGGTAGGCGATGGCGACGGCCGCCACCGCCCAGCCGACGATGGCCAGCAGCAGCATCCGGTCTTTCAGCACGATCTCGGTCGGCCCGCTGTGCACGCCCAGTTCGGTGAGCATGGCGAAGCGGAACACACCGTAAATGACTATCGGCAGGGTGTAGAACAAGTGTTGCTTGGGAAAGGGGGCGGGGCTGTGCGTGGTATCCATGGTGTACAGCAGGAACGTTACCACCGCGATGCCGGCCGATACCGTAATCAGATGATTGAGCAGGTCGGGTGTATAGCGGACCAAGGTGGCCCGATGTTGCCGGGCGTCCGCCTCGTTGCCGATCATCACCAGTTCGCAGCGCCGCTTGCCGAAGCCCATGAACAGGCAAAGGGTGAACATGCAGGCGACCAGCCACTCGGAGGCGAGGACCCCGACGGCGGCCGCTCCCGCCCAGGCCCGCAGCACGAAACCCGTGGCGATCACGATCACGTCCATGATGACCCGCTGCTTGAGCACCAGGGAGTACGCCAGGGTCAACACGAAATACGCCACCAGGATCGTCGTGACCGCGCGGTTGAGCAGGAAGGTCAGCAGCGTGCCCCCGATGATGAGGCAGCCGGCGATCACCAGCGCGGTCACGGGGTGAATCGCGCCACGTGCCACCGGGCGGAGCCGCTTGGTGGGGTGGGCGGCGTCGGCGTCCCGGTCCACGACGTCGTTCAGAGCATAGGTGGCGCTGGCGGCCAGGCAGAAGGCGGCAAACGCGAGCAAAGCCTGGCCGAAGTAGGTGGGCGAGAAGAGCCGCAACCCGGCGGCCGGGCCGGCAAACACGACCACGTTCTTGACCCACTGATGGGGGCGGAGCAGGGCCACATAATCGCCCAGCCGCGCCGGCATGGTGTTGGCCGAAGTCTCCGCATTCACCACGAATGATGCCCCTATCGTCGGACTGCGTCCCGCTCGCCGCCTGGCACCGCTACCCACGGACCGCTCCTGCTTGGTGGTGCCACGCGCAGGGCGGGTCGCTGCACAAGCTCCGACGCTGCTCGCCCGGAACGAGCGTGACGTATTATAGCGCCGCAGGCACGTGTCAACCAGACTACGCACGGCAGCGCTGCCGCGGCGGGCCCGTGACAGATCAGGCGGGACGCCTTCGGCCCCGGCGGGGCCGCGGTGTGTAGCCGCGGGTGGAGTTCGCCGCCGGCGGACGAAACCCGCAGTGACGCTACACACCTGTGCCCCTCTCAGGGGCAGAAGCCGAACACGGTGAGCCTGTCACCCACCGAGTCGGGATGACCTCTCTGGGACACAATTGCCGGTGGACCAAGGGGGCGCTACAATCCGTCCCCGTCCACGTGAACGGGCGCGAGTGGACGGCGCCGGTCAACCTGTTACATCGGTTAAGTGGCGTGAGGGAATCGAATCTCGGGGCGGACCATGGACGTGACGCGAGGGCGTGGTCGGGCCGTTATCGCAGTGGGGGGAACGTTCCTGGCTGTGCTGGCCGGCACGGCAGCGCCCGGCTGTGCCCGCTCGCCGGCGGCTGCCCGAACACAGGGGACCACCTACTGCATCACCACGACGGTCGGCATGGTCACAGACATCGTTCAGCACGTGGCCGGGGGGTATGCCACGGTCACCGGTTTGATCGGCCCCGGCATTGACCCGCACCTGTACAAGCCCACCCGCTACGACGTGGTCCAACTCATGGGCGCCGACGTCGTCTTCTACAGCGGCCTGATGCTGGAGGGGAAGATGGGCGCGGTGCTGGCCGGCGTGGCCCGCGGCGGCAAGCCGGTGCACGCGGTGACCGGACTGCTGGAGGCCGAGTACCTGCTCAGTCCCGAAGGCGCTGGAGGGCACTACGACCCGCATGTGTGGATGGACGTGCGGGCCTGGAGTCGAGGGGTAGAGGTCGTGGCGGAGGCCCTGGCCGCCTATGACCCTCCGCACGCGTCGGAGTACTGCGCCAACGCGGCCGCATACCAAGCGCGGCTCCTGGACCTGGACGAGTACGTGCGGCGCGTCATCGCGTCCGTGCCCCAGACTCAGCGGGTGCTGGTCACCGCGCACGATGCCTTCGGCTACTTCGGACGGGGATATGGGCTAGAAGTGGTGGGAGTTCAGGGTTTCTCGACGGAATCGGAGGCGGGCCTGGATGATCTCAACCGACTGGTGGACCTGATCGTTGAGCGGCGGGTGCGGGCTGTGTTCGTCGAGACCAGCGTGGCCGACAGGAACGTCCGGGCCTTGCTGGAGGGCACGCGCGCCCGCGGGTGGGAGATTGCGATCGGCGGCGAGTTGTACTCCGACGCGATGGGCGCGCCCGGTACCTACGAGGGCACGTACATCGGTATGATCGACCACAACGCCACGACGATCGCCCGGGCGCTGGGCGGCGAGGCCCCTGCCCGCGGCAGGCTCGGGCAACTGCAAGCGAGGCACACCGGCCATGATTGACACACACGCCGCGACGGACGTGACATCCACAGACACGCCGGCCGTGTCGCGCGGCGGGCTGCCGCTCGACCGCGTGCCGCTGGCGGTGCACGATCTGACCGTGGCGTACTACCGCAAGCCGGTGTTGTGGGACGTGGACTTCGAGGCGCCCGAGGGCAAGCTGATCGCCATCGTCGGTCCCAACGGGGCCGGCAAGAGCACGCTCATCAAGGCCGCCCTCGACCTGGTGCCGCGCACGTCCGGGCGCGTGCTGTTCTACGGGAAGCCGTATCGCCGGCAGCGGCAATTGATCGGCTACGTCCCGCAACGTGAGAGCGTGGATTGGGACTTCCCGGTTACCGCGCTCGACGTCGTGGTCATGGGTCGCTACGGGCAGGTGGGCTGGTGTCGGCCGGTGGGGAGACAGCACCGCGAGGCCGCCCGGGCCGCGCTCGAACACGTCGGCATGGGCGACTTCGCCGGTCGGCAGATCAGCCAGCTTTCCGGCGGTCAGCAACAGCGCGTCTTCCTGGCGCGGGCCCTGGCGCAGGACGCCCGGCTGTACTTCATGGACGAGCCGTTCGCGGGCGTGGACGCGGCCACCGAGAAGGCGATCGTCCGCATCCTGCACGAGCTGCGTTCCGGGGGGCGGACGGTCATCGCCGTGCATCACGACTTGCAGACGGTGCCCGAGTACTTCGACCACGTGCTGCTGGTGAACCTGCGCGTCGTGGCGGCGGGACCGACGGCCTCGACGTTCACCTCTGAGAACTTGCAGAAGACCTTTGGCGGTCGCCTGACGCTGTTGGATCAGGCGGCCCACGCTCTGGCGAGCAGACGGTAGAAGCGATGCGCACGGGCGCCAGACAGTCCAGGAGCGTGGACCACCCGCATGGGCTTGCGTGGTGGGACGAGGTCGCTGAGCGATTTTGCCCCAGCGGGGCGACGGGTCGGAGCCCGGAGCGAAGAGTCGGGCACACGTCCGTCGCTCCGCCGGGGCTGAAGGGAGAAGCAAGCGTGCTCCGTTCCCAGGGGTTGACACCCCTGGCTACTGACTTGGACCCTTCCCGGGTCGCACCCCGGTGTGCTGGAACGGTGACGCGTGCTTTGCGCCCCTTCTTGCACGGTCGGCGCGGGATACTGGCCTGCCTGTGCATGGCTTCGGTCGTCTTGCTTGCGCCTGACGCCGCCGTGGGCGGGACGGAGACGCATCCGGAGGCGGACCGGTCGTTGCGGGCGCCGGCCACGTGGCAACTGCCCTCCGTGCCGCAGGTAATGCGCGTGCTGTCGCTCCGTGACTACAACACCCGCGTGGTGGTCGTGGGTACGATGCTGTTGGGGGCGGGCGCGGGAATCATCGGTACGTTCCTGCTGCTGCGCAAGCGGGCTTTGATGGCCGACGCCTTGAGTCATGCCGCCTTGCCCGGCATCGCCTTGGCGTTCATCGTGCTGGAGGCGGCGGGTCTATCCGGCAAGTCGCGTTTCGGACTGCTCAGCGGCGCGCTGGTCTTCGGGGCGGCTGGCGTCGGCGCGGTACTGATGATCCGGCGCTGGACGCGCGTCAAGGAAGACGCCGCGCTGGCGATCGTCCTGAGCGTGTTCTTCGGGCTGGGCGTGGCGCTGCTGGGTGTCATCCAGCGAATGGCCACGGGGAACGCCGCCGGCCTGGAGGCGTTCATCTACGGCAAGACCGCCTCCATGCTGTTCAGTGACGCAGTCTGGATCGGCGCCGTGGCCGGGGTGGTCATGGTGGTCTGCGGCATGTTCTTCAAGGAATTCACGCTGCTGTGCTTTGACCAGGACTTCGCGGGGACCCAGGGGCGGTCCGGGTTGCTGCTGGACACGCTGATGCTGGGCCTGGCCGTGCTCATTACCGTGATCGGGCTGCAAGCGGTGGGGCTGATCCTGATCGTGGCATTGCTGGTGATCCCGCCGGCCGCGGCGCGTTTCTGGACGCACCGGCTGCCGGTCATGGCGGTCATCGCGGCCGGGTTCGGCGCGTTAAGCGGTCTGCTGGGGGCGAGTGTCAGCGCCCTGGCACCACGCCTGCCGGCGGGGGCCATCATCATCCTGGTGGCGGCCTTGCTGTTCGGAGTCAGTCTGCTGTTCGCGCCGGCACGCGGCTTCCTCAGCACGGCGTGGCAGCGGTTCCGCCTGGAACGCAAGGTCGGGCAGCAGCACGTGCTACGGGCGCTGTTCGAGTCGGGCGAACCCCTGGTGCAGCAAGCCCAGGGGAAGCCGGGCGCGGCGGCGGCAGCGGGGCCGGTCCCGTTCGCGGCGCTGCTCGCCCAGCGGTCCTGGTCGCCGGCGACGTTGCGCCGGCTGCTGGCGGCCGCCCGGAGAGCGGGCCTGACGCGGCGCGACGGTGACGACGCGTATCATCTGACCGACGCCGGGCTGGCGGCCGCCCGCCGCGCGGTCCGCAATCACCGCCTGTGGGAGTTGTACCTGCTCACGCACGCGGAAGTGGCCACCAGCCACGTCGATCACAACGCGGACGCGCTCGAGGACGTGCTCGACCCGACGCTGGTGGCGCAGTTGGAGGAAACGCTGGCGGCCCAGCACCCGCACCTGGCGGCCGCAACCGGGCCCGCGGGCGAGGGTCCGGCGGTCGCGGCGGCGGTGCCGCCCAGCCCGCACCGGCTGCCGGGGCAGGGAGCGCAAGACGTGCCGGCAGGCCGTGCAGGGAACGTGTCCGGCAGGAGATAGAGTCCCGGCGGGCCCGGGCCCGCTGAAGCGGCTGGGTGGGAACACGTGGATCGAAGGGAATGGGTGGGATGCCCAAGCCGAAGGCGCCGGCATGTTGTTGTGAATCGCGGTCTCGGCGCGGTACCGAGGCATGGCGGCGCTGCGCTTGGCCATGCCACCCCACTGGAGTTGCGACCTGCCCAACTGCGTGCATCCGTTCAGGTGACCCGCAATGACCTGGTATCCGCTCGACACCGGCATCGTGCTCGTCGGGGCGCTCAGTGCCGTCGCTTGCGCGCTGCTGGGCAACTTCCTGGTGCTCAAACGGATCAGCATGATGGGCGACGCGTTGTCGCACGCCGTGCTGCCGGGGCTGGCGATCGCGTTTCTGCTGACGGGCAGTCGCGGCAGTCTCACCATGTTCATCGGGGCGGCCGTCGCGGGGGTGCTGACGGCCGCTATCAGCCAGTGGGTGAGTGAGCTGGGACAGGTGGAGGAGAGCGCCTCGCTGGGCGTCGTGTTTACCGCGCTGTTCGCGCTGGGTCTGATTCTCATCGTGCGCGGGGCGGATGCGGTCGATCTGGACCCCGGCTGCGTACTGTACGGATCGCTGGAGCTGGTGCCGCTGGAAAGCTGGAACGTTGCGGGGTTTCCGCTGCCGCGTGCGGCCGCTCCGCTCGCCGTCGCGTGCGTGCTCAACCTGGGTTTCCTGCTGCTGTTTTACAAAGAGTTGAAAGTCAGTACGTTCGACCCGGCCCTGGCGAAGACGCTTGGGATTCCCGCCCGCCTGCTGCACTATGTGCTGATGACGCTGATTGCCGTCACGACGGTGGCCGCGTTTGAGAGCGTCGGGAGCATCCTGGTCATCGCCATGCTGATCGTGCCGCCGGCGACGGCCCACCTGCTAACCGACCGGCTGCCCGTGATGCTGCTGCTCAGTGTCGTGCTGGCAATGGCGGCGGCCGTGCTCGGGCACGTGGCGGCGATCACCGTGCCGACGTGGTTCGGGTATGCGGACACCAGCACGGCCGGGATGATGGCGGTTGTGGCCGGTCTGTTGTTCGGCCTGGCGGTGCTGGCGGCACCGCGCTACGGACTGGCACGGCGGGTGGCCCAGCAGTTCGCGGTCACGCTGCGGATCGCGCGGGAGGACGCCCTGGGACTGCTGTACCGCATCGAGGAGACCCAGGCGGGCGTCTCCGCGGCCGCAGTGCCGCGGCTGTTGCGCGAGGCTCTCGGCGGCAGCAGCCTGCTCAATCATTGGGCCTTGCGCAGCCTGCGCCGCGCCGGCCACATCACCCGCGCGGACGCGGAGTACCGCCTGACTGACGCCGGCCGGGCTACCGCCCGGACGTTGATTCGGGCCCACCGTCTGTGGGAAAGCTACCTGACCAAGCACCTGGCCCTGCGACCCGATCAGGTGCACGCTCCGGCCCACCGGATTGAGCACTTCACGACAGGCGCCATGCGTGAGGCATTGGCCGGCGACGTGGAGCCCGCGACGCAGGACCCGCACGGGCGGAGCATCCCCGACGAGCCGTCGGCCGGGGAGGCGTCGGCGGTACAATAGCCCGCCCGTGAAGTTGCGGCGGGCCGCCCCGTCTCCCCCGGGTCTGGACCGATGCCGCTCCCGTGGTAAGATGCAATAAGCGAAGCCCCGTGGCCGGGAAGCATGCCCGGCCCACGGGGCCCCGATGCCGGCGTAGCTCAGTTGGCAAGAGCGCCTGACTGTGGATCAGGAGGGCACAGGTTCAAGTCCTGTCGCCGGTATTCGCCTTTACGTTTGGGTGTCCTCCCGCCGGGCCTACATCGGTTGACCCGTGAAGGCCGCCTGGAACGCCGCCACGTCCGCGAGGTCCACGTCGGCGTCGCCGTCCAGATTCGCCCAATCGCAACCGCTCGGCACCCCACCATAAGGACCCGTCAGGCAGCCGGCGAAGTTCGCGTAGTCGTCCCGGTCCACGTCGCCGTCGCCGTCGCTGTCACCGGGGATGGGATCCTCGCAGACGAACGCCGTCAGCTCGACGTCGTCGATGTTCCAGCCGCAGTAGGTCCACCCGCCATCGCTGGTACCCATCGTCCAGCGCAGGTACACGGTCGCCTGATTGTCCGCCACGGCCGAGATGTCGTATTCCACCGGCACCCAGCTATTGTCCGTGATCTCGGTCGGGTTCGACCAGATGGTCGTCCAGGTGCTTCCGTTCGTGCTGATGCGGATGTAGGCGTGGTCGTAGAGGGGCTGCTCGACCCCCAACCAGCGCATGAACCGCAGGCGCATGCGCTCCAGGCCGCTGCAGTTGAAGGCCGTGCTCGTCAGGTGATACTCCGACATGTTGTTGGGGTAGTCACCGCTGAGGTTGTATCCGTAGACGTAGGGGCCGGTGTACCCGCTCGTCGGGTCGGGGTAGCCGTACTGACCGCCGCCGCCGGTCGGCTGCCCGAAGGCCCACGCGCCCTGCGTCGTCCAGCCCGGGTTGCTGGTGAAGGTATTGCTGTGGACGGTGGCATACTCTCCCACTTCCGCGCTGAAGGTGGTGGCGGGTGCGCCCGGCGGCTGGAAGATCACGCCGCTTTCGGAGCCCTCGGCGCTGAAGTAATACTGCGGTGCAAAGGCACAGCGTGCGCCGGGGAGGACAGCGCGATACAGATTGCCGGCGACGTGTTCCAGCGGCGTACTCTGGAAGGCCCCGTCGGTTACCCGATAGTAGAACGTCCCGCTGCCCGGGATGTAGCTTTCCTGTCCCTCCACGATCCGCACCGTGATGGCGGTGGGCGTGCCCGGCGCGATCATTTCCGGGCGTCCGTCCGGGAAGGAGATGCTCAGCACCGGGTTGTAGCTCAGGGACAGATCGGGATTTCCCCACAGCGCTCCCCACTGGAACGTCTCGTAGCGCAGGTAATCCCAGAGGTTCTGCGTGTACATCTGCCGCAGGCCCCGTTGCAGGGCGGCCCCCTGCGAGTAATTACCCGAGGTCACGAACGTCGTGAACCGGTAGTCCAGCGACTGGCTCGAGCCGTCGTCGGGGTGGTCCCAGCCGGGGCAGCCCAGCGCCACGCGGGTCGCCCCGACGAACCCCACCGCGCCCCGCTGCAACATCGCCTGCCCGATGTTGACGTAGTGCGTGTCCGAGTTGCTGCACGCGTCGGCGAAGATGATCGCCGGAGCGCCGTCGTTGAGGCTGGGGCAATCGCCCGACTCGATGAAGGCGGGCGCGCCCAGGCCGTAAATGTGGCACGAGGTCGGCGAGCCGTGCCCCGCCCAATTCACAAAGGCATATGTGTTGTTCGGCCACACGCTCATCACGTTGCTGTGCAGCAGCGGATAGTCGCACGGATAGCTGGACCAGTAGTCGGAGTTCTTCTCATACATGCGCGTCATGGTCCAGTCCGCCATCCAGAACTGGTTGACCTTCGCCTCCATGAGCACTGCATTGTCCGTATCCGCCCAGAAGTATCCCCCCAGCAGCAGGATGTTCCGCTTGAAGCCGGGATCATTGTTCTGCTCGAACGCCACGGACTTGTTGCAGATACTCAGGACGGTCGCCGCATCGCTCCACGGAATGCGCCCCACGTTGACCTCGTTGTAGAAGTCAATCGGGTCCGTGTCCTCGCCCCACTTGCGATCAACGTCGGCGTCCCACGACTGGCTGTCCGGCAGCGAAAGCTCCGCGAAGTAGAAGTCCGTGTCCGGTCGCCCGTAACCGAGGTCCTGGTACGTCTCCCGCATCGGCACCTCGGCCTTGTTGCCCACGATCAGCACGTCCTGAATCCCCCACTGGCCGGAGGGGTACTTGTCGCGCAGGAAATTGCGAATCTTCTCCGCCGAGTCGTAGCCGGTGTAGTTCGCGTAAATCCATGTCGTTGTCACCACCTGCACGCTGCGGCCCTTGAGCGTCTCCCAGTCGACCAGGGGTTGCACCGCGAAGACCAGCGCGTCCAGGGTTACGATCACGAAATCGTACTGGTCGCGACCGTCCGGGGCCTGCTGGGAATACCAGGCGGCGGCCTCGTCGCAATTCAGGACGATCTCGCGGGCAATCGCCTCCGTCGCCGGGTGTTGATCCACCATGACCTCGGCCCGCGCGGGCAGCTCGTACGTCACCTCCACCGTCACTTCCGGATAGTACGTCAGCGTGCCGGAGAGGGGCTGGTACTGAAACGGCGTGATCTGGACGTCGACCAGGTTGTACTTGCGATACCCGGCCGTGCGCACGAACTGTCCCACCTGGGCCGGGTATGCCTCGTCACTGCCGTAGACGGCCGCCCGCGTCGCCTCGTAACGCGCCTGGTCGCGGGCGTAGAGTTCGGGATTCTCCTCCCCGATCACGCGTGCCAAAGGCGTCGGCACGATCCGGTAGACACCCGGCAACGTCATCCCCTCGCCCGGCTCGAAACGCACATCCGTCACCTGTGCCCCCGGCGGCACCGCCACCGCGAAGATCCGCGTGGGCAGCTTGGGCTCGCCGGGCACCGCCGGGTGCCCGAAACCCTCGATGCGAAGCTGCTGAGCGTCAGGAGCACCCGTGACCTCGTAGGATCCCCCCGGGATTACGACCCTGACCACCTCCGACCCCGTGGCCGCCTCGACCCCCGCGGCCAGCACTACCACCGCCAGCAGCAGCGCCGCCGGCACCCCAAGGCCCGCCAACCTCTTGCTTGTCCTGCCGATCATCTCGTTGCTCTCCTTACTGACAAACACCACCGGCTCCATGGAAACAAAGAGGATCCCCCAGTGCGCGCGCATCCCCCTTGCCGGAAAGCGTGGTGAGCAGGTCCTTCCTCCAGTCGGGCGTCGTGCTGTGCCAGTACGCGACACTGCTGGTTGAGCCGCGCGCACCGGCCACACAACGCCGCTCTCGGAACGGGGGAGGGTCCGCGAGCGTGCCGGCCGCAGTCAGGCCGCCCGTCATCGCTGGAACGCCATTATACCGCAACGCGCGTCGAAATCGGCGCGCCAACGCCCGATCTTCGACACCGCCACCGACATCTTCATACACGCACGCCGCCCAACTCCATGCCCCCCACGAATTCCACTGAACTCCCCCAACGCAACTCAAATCCCGTCCGGCCACGCCCACACGAAGGGGGCATCCGAGCGGTGCGCAGCTCAATATTGAAGTGTCTGTTGAAACCAATAAGTGCAGGATTGGGCTCGGCACGCCCGCAGACTGCGCGGTGGCACGCCTTGGCCCAGGAGGCGACGTCCCAGCCGAGGCGGGCCCACACGCTCCAGGGCCCGGGACGGTTCCCGCGTGGCCGCCGACGCCCGGATCACGCAGAGGGCGGCAGGGGATTGCCGTCGGCCAGCCACAGGTACGCCAGCCGTGGGCGCAGACGCGGCGGCAGCATGATCCGCACGACCAGTCGCGCCAGGGAGCGTCCCAGCATGACCCCGGCCCACCCACCCAACACCTGGAAGGTGGTCTGCGCTGCAACGTGCTTCAGCCCCCAGCCTGACAGTTGAGGCGCCTCGCTGTACCAGTTGATGCCGACCACAATCCCCGCTGTCAGGGCAAGCAGCGCGACGAACGAAACGTAGGCGATGCGTCGCCAGTGTGGCACGAGAACCACGAGCAACATCCCGGTTGCGAAGGCCGCCGCGAAGGACAACAAGGAAGCGAACACCAGGAACAGCCAGAGCCAGCCGAAGAGCGGCTTAGTCCTCAGAGCCCCCCGACTGCCCACCACCGTGGTGATCGTCGTGCTCCCGACCTGCTGCACAACCGCGTTGTCGGGCAGCGTCAGTTCGGTGAGTGGAACATACATGAGCGCACCTTGCCCCAACGCCATCAGGAACAGCACCCCGATGATCCCCAGGACCCAGAAACCCAGCAGCAGCGCAGTCACGCGGTGCAGCCAGGGTCGCCATTCTGTGGCGACCTCGTTGGCGGGGTGAAGCTGCCCACACTCGGGGCAGCGCACGATGTGGAGTCCGGTGTGCGGTTCGCGCCGCACTGCCTGCGTGCGCAGGTTGTAACCGCAACCCGGGCAGAAGCGGTCCAACTCGATGAAGGCCAAGGCCGCGCCGTCCAGCGGCGGCGCAGGCCCCGAAGCGGTCAGGCCTGATGGGTGGGTGTCCTCCATGGCCGAACGACCGTGCGCTAATCCGTCCCTTACGGTATCGCAGCACCGCGCGGGCTGCCCTTGACACTCGGCGTCAAGGGGAGCAAGCCCGCGGCTCGATGGCGGCACTGCGTCAGGCCGCCTCCTTCAGTTTCCCGGCTTCGTCTTCTGCCGGCGGCGCGCCGGCGGCCGGGACCACGGTCACCGGCGCAATCTTCTCCAGCGGTTCCTTCAAGTCCTTGGCCTCACCGACCACGACGATCGTCAGGTTCTGTCGCTGAATCACCCGCTGGGCCGTCGCCAGCAGGTCGTCGGCGGTGGCGGCTTTCACGCCCGCCAGATACTGCTTGAGATAATCGGTCGGCAGGCCAGCGTAGCGGATCAGCCACAGGTCACCGACGGTGGCCTGCGGGGTCTCGCGGTCCCCGGCAAAGCTGCCCACGGTGTACGACTGGGCGATGTGCAGCTCGTCCGCCTCGACGGGCGACGCCTGGATGCGGTCAATCTCCTGGAGGATGACCTCGATGGCCTCGGGCGTCTTGGGCGTCTTGGTGAACGTGCTGATTGTGAAGTTGCCGGCGAAACGGCTGGCCGACACGCCCCCGTTCGCGCCATACGTCAAACCGCGGTCCACGCGCAGGGCCTTGTTGAGCCGGCTGTTGAACGAACCGCCGAAGATCTGGGACAGCAGTCGTGCCCGGAAGAAGTCCGGGTCCTTGCGGGTAATGCTCACGTGCCCGACGCGAATCTGGCTCTGCACGGAGCCGGGTCGATCCACGAGGTAGATCTGCGTGGCGCCCGCGGTGGGGATCGGCGGGAGCTTCACCACCGGTGCCGGGCCCTCGGCCTTCCAGTCGCCAAAGTGCTTTCGCACGGCCGCCACGGCCGCGTCCGGCTCCACGTCGCCGGCCACGTACATCACCGCCGCATCCGGACGCACGTACGTTCCCCACCACTGCTTCAGGTCGGCCGTGGTCAGCGCCTGCACGTCCTCGGGCTCACCCGTCGGCGTGCGGGAGTACGGATGAGAACCGAACACGCGCTGCCGCAGCTCACGCGCCGCGACGTATTCCGCCTGCTGCGCCTGCACCATCAGCCCCATGAGGGTCTGGTTCCGCAGGATGTCAAACTCATCCTGGGGGAACGTCGGCGTACGCACGACCTCGGCCATCAGCTTGACAGCCAGGTCCAGCTTGTCCGTCACGCAAGAGGCGCTCACGCCGCCCACGTCCGCGGAGGCCGAGCCGCCCAATTCGATCGCCTGGAACTCCAGCTCCTCCGCCATCTCGGCCGCTGAGTGGTGCGCCGAGCCCTTGGTGATCATCTGCGCCGCCATCAAGGCCGTCCCCGACTTCGTTTCCGTCCACGCCCCGTTCAACAGCCCCAGCGTCAGCGTGACGAACGGCACTTCATGATTGGGCACCACCACGACGTGCAGGCCGTTGTCCAGCTTCATCTCGCGGGTGGGGATATCGGGAATGGCCTCCAGCAGCGCGGCCACCGGCGGCTTGTCGGGGAACTGTGCCGGGCGCGTGAGGTCCGCCCGGGCCCCGCCGCGCTTGGCCACCCGATTCTGCTCCGGCGGCGGCAGCGGCGCCGCCCCCTCGTCCACGTCCTCTTCCTTGCCCAGACCGAGCAGCGACTTGAGCGCGCCGCCCACCTGCGGCTCCACGATCGCCAGCGTCTCACGCTCCTTCACCAGGTAGGTGTTGGCCACGCGCTTCAGATCATCCACCGTGACCGCCCGAATCTGGGCAAGCTGCTGGTTGGCCTTCTCCGCGTCGCCTTCGAGGGTCTGGTAGTGACCCAGCAAACTGGCCTTGCCCTCCACGCTCAGCGCTTCCGTCACCTTGTCGCGCAGCGCCTGGTTCTTCACCTTCTCCAGTTCGCGCTCGGTGACGCCTTCCTGCTTGACGCGCTCGATGTGGGCGCGGATCTCGTCGATGACTTTCTGCTTGTCCTTCAGCGGCAGCATGACCGCGCCCGCACCGGCCAGTCCCTCGTCCTGGAGCGCGAACGCCCCGGCCATCGCCACCTCCGCCAACTTCTGCTCCTTGACGATGTCCTTGTACAGCCGGCTGCTCTCGCCGCCGCCGAGGATCGTCATCAACATGCCGAGGGGTACCTCGTCCGGATGCCCGCTCCCCACGGTCCGGTAGACCAGCCCGACGATGGGCACCGGGCCCTTCTTCTCGGGAATCGTGACCCGCCGCGGTTCGGTCTGCGGCGGCTCCTTGATGTCCAGAGGTTTAGGGGCCGGCATCTTCGGGATCCAGCCGAAGTACTTCTGCGCCATGTCCTTGACCTGCCCGTGCCGAACGTCCCCCACTACCACGAGCGTCGCATTGGCCGGCACGTAGAAGCGGTCCCAGAACGCCTGCAGCTCGTCGATGGTGGCGGCCCGCAGGTGCGGAATCTGCCCGATCGGCGTCCAACGGTAGGGGTGCTCCTTGAACAGCACCGGCAGCAGCTTCTCCGCCACGGTGCCGTAGGGCGTGTTGAGCGAACTCATCCGCCGCTCCTCTTCCACGACGTTCCGCTCGGTGTAGAACCCCTCGTCGTCGATCTTGAGGAAGGCCATACGCTCCGCCTCCAGCCACAGCGCCATCTCCAGTTGGTTCGAGGGGAGCTGCATGACGTAGGTGGTGTTGTCGAAGCTCGTGTAGGCGTTGGAGTCGCCGCCGCACTGGCGGACGTAGTCGTCGAATTTCTCCGGCGGCAGCACCTCCGTGCCCCGGAACATCATGTGCTCGAACATGTGGGCGAAACCCTGGCGCTCGGAGTCCTCGTTCTTGGACCCCACGTGGTACCACACCTGCACGGCCACCGTCGGGCACGAGTGGTCCTCCAGCGACACCACCGTCAAACCATTGTCGAGTGTGAACCGCTGGAAGTCGTAGCGCTGCTCCGCCGCCTGGGCCACCACGCCCAGCAGCACGAGAGCCAACAGCCCCACCTGCACCCGCCCCGCACGCCGAACCAACCAACTCATCTGGCACCTCGCTTCGACCATCCACCGGCCGCCACGACAGGAACCACCCGCGCGCCGCGCGGGCCCACCGGAACCGCCTCCCGGCGACCCTCTTCAAGAGGTTCCGGAACCCAGCAGGTTACCCGCGTCACCCGTCACCCGACAGCTCTCCGCGCGGCTGCCGCCTGCACCATGCAACAATTTACGCCGCACCCGGCGCTCGACCCCTCTCCCTCCCAGGGAGAGGGGCTGGGGTGAGGGTCGAGGACGCAACGCCGCACCCGGCCCATGACCCCTCTCCCTCCCAGGGAGAGGGGTAGGGGTGAGGGTCGAAGAACCGGCACGACAAACGGCCTGCAACCCCTCTCCCTCCCAGGGAGAGGGGTAGGGGTGAGGGTCGAAGACGCAACGCCGCACCCGGCCCATGACCCCTCTCCCTCCCAGGGAGAGGGGTAGGGGTGAGGGTCGAGGACGCAACGCCGCACCCGGCCCATGACCCCTCTCCCTCCCAGGGAGAGGGGTAGGGGTGAGGGTCGAGGACGCAACGCCGCACCCCTACGCGGAGACCGTGCCCAACCCCATCCGACGCCGGGTGGTCCGTACAGTACGACTGAACCGCGGCGGTTCCCCATTGATCCGCGCGAGACCGTCTTGGTAGCATGGCGCAACGGCCAGTGCTGGAGCGCGGCCGGCGCGTCTCGCCCGCTCCCTGCAACCGCCGACGGCACGCGGGGGCCGCGGACCAACTGAAGAGCATGTGCCAGGTGCTCCTGCCCGGGCGCGGGCGTGGTGCAGTGCAACGCCAGGGAGTTCAGATCATGAATCGCAAGGTCGTGTTTATGGCGGGCTGGTTGTGCGGGTCGGTGATGCTGGCGGGCGCTGCCCCGGCGTTCGGCGACAACCACGCCCCGGTGGTCAGCAACGTCACGTCCAGCCAGCGGACGGACGGATCGAAGATCGTCGATATCCGCTACAACCTGACCGACGCCGACGGCGACGCCTGCACGGTCACGGTGCTGGCCAGCAGCGACGGCGGGGCGACGTGGACCGTGCCGATCACGGCTTTTCAGTCGGGAAGTCAAATCGGCGCCGGCATCACGCCGGGGGTGAACAAGCTGATCGTGTGGAACTCGGCGACTGACCTGCCAGGGGCGTTCGGCAGCCAGTACAAGGTGCGCGTCTGTGCGGACGACGGCTATAACCCGACACCGCCCGGCATGGTGCTCATCCCCGCCGGCGAGTTCCTGATGGGCAACTCGTTCACGGGCGAGGGAGGCTCTGATGAACTCCCGCGGCACGCGGTCTACGTGGACGCCTTCTACATGGACACCTTCGAGGTGACCAACCAGCAGTACTGCGATGCCCTGAACTGGGCCAAGAACCAGGGCAACCTGATCACCGTGACCAGCGGGGTTGTTTACAAATACAACAGCGGGACGAGCTACCCGTACTGCGCCACGGACTCCGCCGACACCGACAGTTGTATCGTGTGGAGCGGCAGCACGTTCACCGTCGAGAGCGGCCGTGCGGCCCATCCGATGGTCGAGGTGACCTGGTGGGGCTCGGTGGCCTACTGCAACTGGCGGAGCGCCATGCAGGGCAAGCCGCTGTGCTATGACCTGTCCACGTGGACCTGCAACTTCGGCAGCGGCTATCGCCTGCCGACCGAGGCGGAGTGGGAGAAGGCGGCGCGGGGCGGTACGCCGGGGCATCGGTTCCCCTGGTCGGACCAGGACACGATCCAGCACGCCCGGTGCAACTACTACAGCTCGTCCAGTTACCCGTACGACACGAGTCCGACGCGCAATTACCATCCGTGTTGGGGTGTCTCGCCTTACCCCTGCACGAGTCCGGTGGGCTTCTTCGACGGGTCGCTGCGCTACAAGGCGGATTTCAACTGGCCGGGCAGCCCGACGAGCTACCAGACGGCAAATGGGGCGAACGGTTACGGCCTGTACGACATGGCTGGGAACGTGTGGGAGTGGTGCAACGACTGGTACAGCTCGGCGTACTACAGCAGCAGCCCCTACAACAACCCGCATGGCCCGGCGAGCGGGTCGTACCGTGTTCTGCGCGGCGGCGGTTGGTACGGCATTTACTATGCGCTCCAATGTCGATGTACTTACCGAGGAACCGACGGGCCCGGCATCCGGGGCAATCGCACCGGGTTTCGGTGTGCCTCGGGGACTTAACCCTATGCCCTTTTGTCCTGTTTCCCTTTGTTCCTCGGGTCCAGGGGCGAAGCCCCTGGTCGCGTAAGAAATGAAAAATGGCCCGCGACGAACTGCTAGTCATCGACCGGACGTACGAACTACTCAAGTGGTTCCTGGGCCACTTGGCGAAGTTTCCGCGTTCGCATCGCCCCATCTGTGTAATCTGCGCAATCTGCGGACAAGGGATTCAATCCACAGATTACGCAGATTTCGCAGATTGGAGGAGGAATCCGTGACGAACGACCGGGATCCACGGACCTACGCGATCATCGGCGCGGCGATGGAGGTTCACCGCGAGCTTGGCTGCGGGTTCCTGGAAGCGGTGTACCAGGAGGCGATGGCGATCGAGCTGCTGGATCGGGGTGTCCCGCATGCGCGCGAAGCGGTACTGCCCGTATCCTACAAGGGGAGACGGCTGGCCTGCGAGTACCGGGCGGACTTCGTCTGCTTCGAGTCGGTCATTGTCGAGGTGAAGGCCGTGAGTGAACTTACGGGCGTCCACGAGGCCCAGGTGATCAACTACCTGAAGGCGACGGGGCTGGAGGTGGGCCTGTTGATCAACTTCGGCGGAGAGTCGCTGGAGTACCAGCGTCTCATCCGGTCTGCTTCTGCGCAATCTGCGCAATCTGCGGAAAGGCAAGGAAATCCACAGATTACGCAGATTTCGCAGATGGAAAGGAAGTAGAGGCCACGCGAGTGGAGGTTATGACCATGTGCGTGAACGGGCGACGAATCGGCGTATGGGCGGCTGTCGTTCTGGCGGGATGGTGCGTGCCGCTGCGGGCGGATGCGAGCGGGCCGCGCGAGTCGGGCTGCGGGCAGTCGGGCAACTTCACGATCGACAACCGCGGGGGCGGGAACCTGGCGGTATCCCAGAAAGCAGTGGGGATCTTCCTGGCCGGTGTGCCGTTCAACAACACGTTCAAGGCGGTGGTGAACGACTGGGGCGGGGCGACGCCGGGGACCGTCACGTTCAGCCTGAACGGGCAGACCGTGGTCTTGCCCTACACGGTCGGGCAAGGGGCCGAGACGTCAGAGTTCGACATGGGCGACCTGCCGGGTGGAGACTGCGCGGTTACCTCGATGCTGTCGGTCACGGCGAAGGATGTGCTGGGTAACACGGTGGCGCAGATGGGCAAACAGCTTAAGTGCATCAACCGCCCGTTCTTCATGCCGCCGAACATGGTCGTCGCGCCGCTGGCGCCGTGGGAGTGGGGGCAGGCCATCGTCTATCAACTGTACCCGCAGCTCAGCTTCATGAACCTGGACGCGGTCTGGGAGGGCGAGAACGACCTGTTCAAGAACTTCGGCGGGGTAGTTTCCGGCGGCGCACTGACGATGGAGTTTGACGGGGACGCGGGCGAGTTCACGTTCGGCGTCAGCGCCGATCTGAACATCACGCAGGATCGCCCGACGCTCGATTCGCTGTTCGAGGAGCCGACGAACAAGAAGTGGATGGGTTGGAAGGAGGGTACGGAAGGCGGGAAGTCACTGAGCGCCGGCCTTTCGGCGACAGCCAAGATCAGCGAGGCCACGGGGTGCTTCGACGGGGGACTGGAAATCTGCGGTAGTGGAGAATTCGGGTATACGTACACAATCATACCGATCGGGCCGATTTTCCCGCCGCTGCCGGTGTTCTTCACGGGCTCGGTGGGTTTCGCGATCAGTCCGGAGTTGTGCTTCGATCCGTGGAGCCTTGACCTCGAGTGCTGGTACATCGCACACTTGGCGCCGTTCACGGGAATCGACGTGAGCCTTGAGGTGTCGGGACAGGGCGGGCTGGAACTGGGTGTCCCCGGCATTCTCAGCGTTTTTGGCGGACTGGAGGGGGCCGTGGGCGGGCTCATCCACGTCTGCGGCGACCCGATTGAGACCTGTTGGGGCCTGCCGTATCTGGCGGACCTGACGTTCGACGTTTCGATCGTAGGCTATGCCCGTGCGGTCTTCTGGGAGTGGGAACTGGGGCGCTGGGTGATCGTGGATTGGAGCTGCCTCGATAAGCGCGGCGTGCTGCTTATACCGCTCGACGGGCCGGTAGTGATGCGCAAGGCCGGTCGGCCGTACCTCGAGAACGGCGAGCCGTATGCTCGGTTCGAGCCGGGCGTCCGCAGCGGAGCGGGGGTGAAGCGTGACGGTGCGCGGGGCGAGACGGATGAGCTGGTCACTGAAAACACGAATCTGGAAGCGACGCCGGCGACGGCCGGGAATGGCAACCTGACGCTGGTGGCGACCAGCGAGGATGATCCGACGACGCCGGACTATGTGGAACACGAGGTCTACGCTGCCTTCCGTGACGGAGCGGTGTGGGGTGAGAAGGTGGCCGTCACCGATAACACGGACGCGGACTTCCAGCCGGCGGCGGCGTTCGATGCTACGGGCAAGCCGATCGTAGCCTGGACCACCGTTGCGGGGACGACGGGTCAAGAGACGCTCGAAGAGGCGAAGGCCAAGATGGAGATGGCGTGGAGTGTCTATGATGACGGTACGGATACCTGGAGCGTCCCGACGCAACTGACCTCCGACACCAGCCTTGACGCCATGCCGCAGCTTGTGCGCGGCGCCGACGGCAGCACGAACCTGATCTGGCTGCACTCAGCGGACAACAGCCTGCCCATCGGGCCGGATGACCCGCCGGGCACAACGCCGGCAGTGATGGCAGCGCGGTGGAACGGGACGGTGTTTGGGACGCCGGAGGTGCTGCTGCCGGCGTGTGATGCGGTCGGCGCGATTCGGTACGCGCGCGACGCTACCGGCCGCGAGTATGTACTCTGGACATGGGATGCTGATGACGATCCGGCCACGATCGACGATCACGAGGTCTACGAGTCGCACACGGTGGGCGGGGTGTGGACGACGCCGGCAGCGCTGACGTCGAACGCGTCCGCCGAGACGGCCGTCGGGCTGCTGGCTACGTCGGGCGGCGTCGTTGCCTACTACGTACGAGTCGGCGGCGCCGAGGAGCAGCCTCAGGACCTGCTGGTCGGACGCAAGTTCGACGGCAGCCAGTGGTCGGCTGAGGAAGTGCTCATTTCGGCGATGACGGCGATTCTGTCGCCATCGTTCAATCTCGCGCCCGACGGCAGCGTGAGCTGCGCCTGGGTCGGCCCGAGCTTCGAGGAATACGGCAAGGGCATCCTCTATGCGAGCAGCCCGGACGGCTGGAGCAACTGGAGCGACGCGCAGCAGATGGCGGTGAGCTCATTGCCGACGGCGCCGGCCTGCACACACGCGGCGGGGAACGTGCAGGTGTGCTATGTCTCGGCGCGCCCGGCGCGCGGGTCGGAGAAGATCGAATTCGGACTCAAGGGCGCCCGCTCGACGGCATTTGATGTGCGCTTGCTCGACCATACGCCGTACACGGACCTGTGGGTCGAGGCGGCGGGGATCGTGGTCAGTCCGCAGCCGCCGGCGGGAGGAGAGCCGGCGACGATCTCCGTAACGGTGCACCTGTCGGGTGACTTCGACCAGGCCGGGGTCGAAGTTGACGTGTTCGATGGCGATCCGTCGCAGGGCGGGACGTTGCTCGGCAGCGATGTGGCGGACCTCATTCCGGGCGGCAAGGCCGTGCTGGAGTTCCCGTGGACGTATCCGAGCGATTGCGCACAGCATGAAATCCACGTTACGGTCGATCCGGACGACTTGGTTGAGGAGTTGAACGAAGCCAATAACGCCGTGAATGTCGCCATCGGCGGGCTGAACTTGCTGGCAGTATCGCTGCATCCGGTCTTCTGGACGGCGGAAGCGATCGGCGTGCGGGTGACGGTTGAGAATGCCAGCTACGCGACGTTGTCCGACGTCGCTTTCGAGCTGCGCCGGGACTCGGAGACCGGCCCGTTAATCCTGAGCGATACGCTGCCGAGCATGCCGGCCGGAGAGCAGGTGCAGATGGTGGTGCCCTGGGATATCACCCTGACCGACGCCGGCGTGTACGAGCTGTTCCTGATCGCAGACCCCTCGGGAGTCATCACGGAGACCGAGCAAGCCGACAACGTCATTTCAGGTGCGATCCGAGTTCTGCCTGACCTCCAGGGCGAGCAGTGGAGTGCGGCGATTGTGGGCACGACGGCTCAGGTTACCGTCCGCAACGTGGGAGCGAAGCCCATGGCCGCGACGACGGTAAGAGTTGTCCGAGCCGACCAGACGCTCGGCGAGGCGCCGCTCTCTGCGCTGGGTGCGGGTGCGTCTGCCGATGTGACGATCACGCTTTCCGAGTCTGTCCATTCCGGCACTGTCGCTCTCACGGCCAACCCGGATTCGACCGGTGCGGACGAGGTTTCGCTGCTGAACAACACGGCCGTCGTTATCGCGGACCTCGACGACGATGGCGACCTCGATATCGAAGACTTCAAGATGCTCGCAGGGTGCTTGGCCGGGCCGGACGTGACCACGCCCCCGCCGGGCTGCGATCCCGCCGACTTCGCCCAGGCGGACCTCGACGGCGAAGGGGACGTGGACATGGCCGATTTCGCGGCCTTCCTGGCGGCGTTTACGGGTGGGTAGTGGATCGGCGGCGCCGGCGCGGGCACCCGCGCACGCGGCATCGACGTGGCAACCCGGCCGCTCCCTGACGGTCGCGGTTCGGAGCGCCGGTCCCGCGCTTACTTGCCCGGGGTTTGCTGCTTGGCTTGCAGGGCGTTGAGACGGCGGGCCATGCGGGACTTGCGCCGCGCGGCCGTGTTGCGATGCAGGGTGCCCTTGGCGGCCGTCTGGTCCACCTTCTTGGTGGCCGCCACCAGACGCTCACGCACGACTTCCACGTCGCCGGTGCGCGCCGCGTCCATGAACTTGCGGATCTCCTTCTTGAGGGCGGAAGTGCGCGACCGATTGCGCTGGCGGTTACGCTCGTTCTGTTTCACTCGCTTCTTGGCCGAGGGCAGATTCGCCACGGTCTATTCTCCTGACACCTTGCTTGTCATCTGTCTCGAATGTTCCGCGCACAGCCCCCCGCCGGACGCATATAGCGTCCGCTGCGTCAGGGGCGTCATGTTCCCGCGCGACAGTAGTCGCCGGTAAGCATGCTCCGCGGACCTGGGCACGTGCCCAGCTTTCATCCGTCCCCCAGGTCCACAGGACCTGGGCCACCCGTCCGCCACCTTCCCCAAGGCGTCTCCACGGACACACCTGGGTGTTGCTCGCCTTCGTTTGCTCCCTGACGGTCGAGGTTCGAATCACCCCCCCGTCACTCGCTATTCGCACTTCGCTATTCCGGCGCCTAGCCGCCGGCCGGCAGACCCTCCATCCTAGCACGAACGTCCTTGTAGTTATAGTCCACCTGGAGCAGTCGCCCGTAGGTTTTTCGGGCCGCGTCGACGTTCCGGGCATCCTCCTGGGCCCGCCCCAGCCAGTACAGCATGGACTTGGCCAGGTCGTCGTCGTCGAACTCGTGCTCCTTCAGCCCCTCGCTCAAGGAGGCCATCGCCTCCGGTAGGAACCCCTTGCGATAGAAGCATCGTCCCAGATGCAGGGCGCAGGACGCCCGGTTTTTCGGGTCGACCCGGGCCGCCTGGAACATCGGAATCGCGTCGTCAAACCGCCCTGCCTTGAACGTGCGCACAGCGTATTCGTACTTGAGGCGGTTGTCGGTGGGGTACTGCTCGACCCGCTCCCGGTAACTGGATAACTCAAATTTCAACTGGTCAATGGTGTGTTTACGGATCGCCTCCGCGTCCCCTTCTTCTTGAAGCCGGCGGCCGAGGCGACCGAGCTGCTTGATCCGCACGTCCTGGGCCATCATCTTCCAGCGGAAGTCGCCGGTTTTCTTGTACTCCTGAACGAGCAGGCCGATGGCCTTGTTTTCCGCCTCGTCCGTCTCCTGGCGGCGGAGGAGGTCGATGACCTTCTGGAACGCCCCCGGGACGTCGGGGTTCTCGGCATACTCCTGCTCTGCGCGAGCGGTGAGTTCGACGACGCGGTCCTGGCTCTGTACGACGCGGTCCAGGTCGTGCAGTTCCGCCTGCTCCTCCGCGTCGGCGATGCTCTCACGGTAGGACTCGCCCCCCTGGTACTTGCCCTTGTGGATGGTGAGCTTGGTGGACAGGTTCCGCAGGGCCAGGTCCATGTCCCGACTCTTGGGGAACCGCCGCCGCATGACGTGGATGGCGTTGATGCCCAACTGGTAGGCGGTCTCGCCCGGAATCTGCTCGTTTCTGGCGGCCGCCCGGTCACCGAGTTCCTCGGCAGCTTCCAGCAAAGCCTGGAAGTGCTTGGCGCTGGTTTTCGGGTTGCCCTCCAAGGCCTTGTAGAGAACCCCGGCCGCCCACATGGCCGCATCGTCCGCCCGCAGCTTGGCCGCGGTGCGCGCGGCCGCCTCTATGTAGCCGACATTGTCGGGATCATGCCCGAACAGCCACATTGAGTTCAGGAACGCCCGTAGCGGCTCCTTATGCTTGACAGGGTGCTTCATTTGGTCCTTGAGGCCGGGCTTGGCGCCGCCGTTGTGCTTGCGGGCGACGGCGCAGCCGTGCAGCGGTTTGCACCCCTCCTCGACGGCGTCGGGCCAGTACTCGAGCCCCTCGACGTAGTACTGGATGGCGTGGTCGTATTGGCGTTTGTCCCCAAGTTCGCGGGCCCGCTCGAACCAACGCTGGGCCTTGGACCGGTTCTCGGCGGTGACGACCAGGCGGGCGTTGGGGTCGGCCTGCGGGGCGGCTTCTTCTGCGTTGGGGTTCTTAGGCATTACAGCGCACGGTTGCTTCAGGAGCCCGGTTAACGATCCGCCGAAAGAGGAGACGGGTAGGGCGGGTCTGCCCGTGGTGGGGAAACGCGCCTCCCGGGGCCGCCACCCTGGCTATCGGACCCCACGGCGGGTCGCACCTGCGACCGGTGGGGCCTTTACAATCGTCAGCCCAGCCATACTATCACGGTGGCGGCCCATGTCAAGGAAGCCCCAAGGTGGGGCCGGGGCGTGTGCCGCTGGAAGCGATGAAGAATGGGGTGCCGGGCGAGTCATGGGGAACATGAAACTGGATAAACTGCGCATTGTCCATCACCCGGATCCGGCGCTGCACGTGCCCTGTGCGCCGGTCACCGAGTTCGGACCGGACCTGGCGCGGTTCGCCCAGCGTCTGCTCGAGCTGATGCGGACCGGGGAGGGTGTCGGGCTGGCGGCTCCGCAGGTGGGCGTCAATCAGCGTATCTTCGTGTGCAACGTGACCGGTGAACCGGGGGACGACTTCGTCTGCGTGAACCCGAGGTTCGTCGCCCTCGACGGGTCGGCGGAAGCCGCGGAAGGCTGCCTGTCGCTGCCGGGAGTGACCGTCACGATGCGGCGGGCGGCTCAGGTCGTTCTGGAAGGCTTCGACCCCGAGGGCAACCCAATCCGTCGGGAAGGCAGCGAATTGACCGCCCGGGTCTGGCAGCATGAGGCGGACCATCTGGAGGGCCGGCTGATCATCGACCGGATGGGCGACGCGGACGAAATCGCCAACCGCCGGGCGATCCGGCAAATGGTCGAGGACTACCAGCGCTGGCACCGCCGTCCGGCGCGCAAGACGGTGTGAGCCGCGGAGCAGTCATGCGTCTGGTCTTCTTCGCTTCGGGCGAGTTTGCCGTCCCGACGTTGCGGCGGCTGGCCGCGGGCGACGATGAAGTCGCGCTGGTGATCACGCAACCCGCGCGGGAGGGTGGTCGCGGGCGCAAGCCGATCCCGACGCCGGTGCGCACCTGGGCGGACGATCTGAAACTGCCGGTCCTGGAAGCGGAGAACGTGAACGCGGCGGAAGCTGTGGCACGTCTGCGGGAGCTGCGGGCGTTCCTGGGCGTCGTGGTCGCCTTCGGGCAGAAGTTGGGCCCGGAGTTGCTGGGCGCATTCCCGGCCGGCTGCATCAACCTGCACGCGTCGCTGCTGCCGAAGTACCGCGGGGCGGCCCCCATCAACTGGGCGATCGTCCGGGGCGAGGAACGCACCGGCGTCACGGTGTTCCGCCTGACGCAGCGCATGGACGCCGGTCCGATCCTCACCAGCCGCTGGACCCTCATCAAGCCGGAAGAGACGGCCGGGGAATTGCACGATCGGCTCGCGGGCGTCGGCGTGGACGCGATGCTGGGGGCGCTGGAGCTGTTCGCGGACGGGGTGATTCCGGCCGGCACGCCGCAGGACGATTCCCAGGCGACGGTGGCCCCGAAGCTGAGCAAACGCGACGGGTGGGTGCGTTTTGATCGTCCGGCGATGGAGATTATCCGACATATCTGCGGGATGACTCCCTGGCCCGGGGCGGCCGCGCGGTTCGAGGCGGCCGATGGTCGCTGGGAGCAGGTCGCGCTGGTGCGGGCCCGGCCGGCCGAGACGCCGGATGCCCCCACGGGCGACCCGGGCAGCATCGACGCCCGGCGTTACGTGGCCGCGGCGGACCGCTACCTCGAACTGCTCGAGTTGAAGCCCTCGTCCGGGCGAACGATGACCTGGCAGGACTACGTCAATGGCCGGCACGTGCAGGCCGGGGACCGGTTCCAGCCGCCGGATTAGCATGCGATGACGCCCGAACTCGCCGCCGCCCGGTTTTCCGCGCACTTCGGTTGCCAGCCGGAGTGCGTGGTGCGTGCTCCAGGGCGGGTCAATCTCATCGGCGATCACACCGACTATACGGGTGGCTGGGTGCTGCCGGTAGCCATCGACCGGGCGCTGTACGTGGCCGCGGCCGCCGGTGACCCGGCCGAAGTTCAGGTCTACTCCGAGCTGCTCGACGAGCAAGTCGCTTTGCCGCTCAGCGTCTCCAAAGCTGAGGAGCATGCTGGATCATGGAGTCGCTACGTAATCGGGGTCATCGCGCTGCTGCGGGAGCAGGGGTGCGAACTGAGGGGTGCGAAGCTGTGGATCGGCGGGGACGTGGCTCCGGGGGCGGGGTTGTCCAGCTCGGCCGCCCTGGAGGTCGGCACGGCTCTGGCGTTGCTCGAAGTGGCGGGACTGCACGTGCCGCGGCCGCAGCTTGCGCAGTTGTGCCGTCGGGCGGAGAACGAGTACGCGGGTTCGCCGTGCGGGATTATGGACCAGCTTTGCTGCACGTGTGCCCAGGCGGACCACGCGCTGCTGATTGACTGCACGAGCCTGGCGACCACGCCGGTGCCGCTTCACCTCGGTGACGCACAGCTTGTGGTGCTGGACACGGGGGTCCGCCATTCCATCGCGGGGACGGAGTACGCGACGCGCCGGCAGGAGTGTGCCCGGGCCCTGGAGATCATCGGCCGGACCCACCCGCAGGTCCGCTGCTTCCGCGACCTGGAGACCCTGCGGGCCGTGCCGCACGGCGAGCAACTCGGGGCGATTCTCAGCAAGCGAGTGGCCCACGTGGTGAGCGAGAACGGGCGGGTGCGGCAGGCGGCCGAGGCCCTGGGGCAGGGCCGACTGGCGGAGTTCGGCCGGCTCATGTTCGAATCGCATGCCTCGCTACGCGACGACTACCAGGTCTCCTGCGCCGAACTCGACGACATGGTGGGCGTGGCCGGCAAGACCGACGGCGTCTATGGGGCGCGCATGACCGGTGGCGGTTTCGGCGGCAGTGTCGTCGCGCTGGTAGCATCTTCGGCAGTGGAACCCTTCCTTGACTCGCTGCGGCGGCAATACAGCGAGGTCCATTCGCAACCGTTCACGGCGTTTACCGTGCACGCCTGCGGTGCCGCCACGCGCATACCATTCTGAGCCGCTCCACGAACGGTACTGACGCCACACCATGGCATCGGCCTTACTGGCACCGCCTTGGCTCCTGCTGTAGTGTTGCCCCGCTGCGGGCGACGTGGTGGTTTGCAGCCACGCGACGCTCCGCGTCAGCCGCGGGGGGCGTACGTGTTCAGCATCTTCCGCGCGGCGGGGAAGCTCCTCTGATGCACCAGGGAGCGTCTTCGCCTCCGCCACCCTTACCCCTACCCCTCTCCCTGGGAGGGAGAGGGGTTCAGGCGCCGCGTGCCCGGGCCTGCCTGTGGCCCGCAAGGGTAAAGGATCAACGCTGGACACGTACCGACACCCCACGTCGGCCGCGTGGGGCCGACGCTGCGGGCGGGCAATCGAGCCCCGTGAGTGTCACCTTGGCGGAGGAAGCTTGCTGGCAGTCGCAAGTCTCATCCTGTAGAGTTGCCAGCGGCGTCTCACTCCGACGCAGGGCGGCTCCACGGGCGGTAGCGGGGCGGCGGTCAAGCCTCGGTTGCTGCCGCGGGGTCCGCAAGTCCACGTTGCAGGCGCGTTTGCGGAGGCGTTCGTGTCAGACGCGGAAGTCATTTCGGAAACCGGGCGACGCTATCTGCGGCTGCAACGGGCGGCCGAGGTGGGGCCCATTCGCCTGGGGCGACTGCTGGCGTACTTCGGCAACGTCGAGGCGGTACTCGAAGCATCGAAGATGGATTTGCTCCGCGTGGAAGGGATCGGACCGGTGACGGCCGCGGCCGTTCGGCAAGCCCGTGATGACGCCGGCGTGGAGAAGGAGATTGAGCGTGCTGCCGCCTGCGGCGTGCGCATCCTCTGCCTGGAAGACGCGGAATACCCGGCCACCCTGCGCCGGGTGCCGGATCCGCCGATCTGTCTGTACGTGCGCGGGGCGCTCGAACCGGCGGACACCGTGGCCATTGCGGTGGTCGGCTCACGACGATGCTCGCATTACGGGTGTGAGCAGGCGGAACGTTTCGGCGCCCTGCTGGGGCAGGCGGGGTTTACCGTGGTGTCGGGTCTGGCCCGCGGTATCGACGGGCATGCCCACCGTGGCGCGTTACGCAGCGGCGGACGCACGCTGGGGGTGCTGGGCAACGGGTTGGCCAACGTATACCCGCCGGAGCACTTCGCCCTGGCGACGGAGATCACCCAGCACGGGGCACTGCTCAGCGAGTTGCCCTTGGACACCGGCCCGGAAGCGAAGAACTTCCCGCCTCGGAACCGGATCATCGTGGGACTGGCGCTGGGCGTGCTGGTGGTGGAGGCCGGCGAGCACAGCGGAGCGCTGATCAGCGCGCGACTGGCCAACGAGTACAACCGCGAGGTCTTCGCGCTGCCCGGCCGCGTCGATCAGCTTGCCACCAGCTCCGGCACCAACGCTCTCATCCGCGACGGGCACGCCAAACTGGTGATGAGCCTGGAGGACATCCTGGCCGAGCTGGGGCCCATCGGGGACGCGTTGCGTGGGGGTGTCACCACGGCCGGTGATGGTGATGGGCGCGGCACGGCCCCGGCATCCGCCCCAGGCCGCTTGAGCGAACCGGAGCAACTGGTCCTCAACGCCCTCGATATCGATCCGCTGGATATCGACACGGTCTGCCGGCAGGTAACACTGCCTCCGGCGCGGGTGGCGGCCGTGCTCACTACGCTGCAACTCAAAGGGGTGATCCAACAGTTGCCCGGTCACCGGTTCGTTCGGCGCCGGGCGAGCGGCCCGGCGGTCGCGGTTGGGAGTGAAGGGCCGAGCGGTCCCGAACCGCAAGGGTGAGCGAGCGGCGCGGGGGCGTCGTTTGCTGCAGGGCGAAGGCGTGGGCGCCCTGGACCGTCGCAAGGACGTGTGCTCGCCGGGCCCCGACGGTCGTGTCTCGCAACAGCGCGGCCGGCTTCCGCGCGGTCACGCGGACCCACGAAGAGTCGGAGGCGTCGGGGTGTCGCGGGTGAAGCCACGGGCGGGGTATGTGGTTAGCGTCTCCGATATCCGCGGGTGCCAAGCTTTCCCGCGACGCGAGTCGCGGGTAAGCATGCTGCGGCATCCAGCCCACATGCCCACCCCCACCTGTGGCGGGTGAGGGCATGGCACCCACGCTAAACACGTACCGGGCGGGACACCCGGGCCACGACTCCGGCTGTCGCGCGCAGGCGACCCGGCACTGACCAAGCTGGCTCATCAGAAACGGCAACGGCACCGGATCGGGTCCGGTGCCGTCACGGGAGGACAAATCAAATCTGCTGCGCGTGGGTCAGACGGAGGCACCTCTTCGCGTCGGGCGTGCGCCGGGTTCCAGCGCGGCAAGGCGCGCCGCGCGTTCGCGCGTGAAGTGCCGCCCGCGTCCCCTCGCTAGTTGGTCTGCTTCAGCGTGGTGATCCGGCTGGCATTCACGGCGTTGTAGCGGGCGATGGTGGCGGCGTCGTCGGTGCCGGCGGTTACCCGCGCCCGGATGATGCCCTTCTTGCTGTTGTACCAGAAGACGCCGCTGGTGTTGTCGGTCTTGTCGGCCGGATGCAGGTCGTCACTGGAGACCACCTCGAAGAGCTTGGCCTCAGCCTGATCCGGGAAGTAGGGGTTGGAGGGCAGCGTGTTGCCCTCGAACCAGGTGGCCAGCACGGCAGCGGGGAATGCCCCGGCTTTGGCGTACTGCGCGGAGATCTGGCGCTGGATGCTGCGCACGATGATCCCGGTGGCGGCCTCGCGGCTGTCGTCGGAGGCTTCCGTGAACTGCGGAATGACGGCGGCCGCCAGGATGGCCAGGATGACCACGACGATGAGAATCTCAACCAGCGTGAATGCCCGACGAGTCATATCTTTTGCTCCCGCCAATAACAGCGCGGTGGGTTCCGCCCGGACAGCCCGCGACCGTCCCGAGTCCCCTGCGGCTTGCACCGTGGGATTCATCGGACAGGAACGCGGACCTGTTGAGTGACTTCCCTGGAACCGGCGGGCGCCGCGGAGAGGGCCGATAACCTGCGCCAAGCGGCTGCCGGACCGCACGCGCCGCGCGCGGCGCCGGCGCGCAACCGACGTGCGAACCGCCCGTCACGCGCAGGCCGGACAGTTGGGTTTGACCCTCAGGGGGGGCCGAGGGTAGCTTGACGGGCGTCGCCGGACGGGAGATGGGAGAGGTTCCCCCAACGTCCACGCGCCGGGCCGCACGGCGAAGCCGGCAGCATCCCGCAGCGCACCGGCAAACCGTGCGTTCAGCGTCTCCGACGCCTTAGCTGACGTGCTTGCCCGCGGCCGGCCGCGTGTCGAGCAAGCCCGCTTACGACCGCGGCGGTGCTTTCTCGGCGACCGCAGTCAGGGGCGAGCAAGCATCCGCGCCGGCCGACATGCCTACCCCTGCCCGCGACAGGTGAGGGCGTGGCACCCACGGCAGGCACGACGGGGCATTCCTCATGAGCGACGCCCGAGCCACGCAGACCGCCCGTTGCCTGGACGAACACGTCCGGGCCCGGCCCGGCTTGCGCGAGCAGATCTTCCGCCAGCTTCTGCTGGAACTGCACGCCCGCGGGTACGTCACCGTGGACGGGGTGTACGCGCAAGCACGGGCCCTGGTTCAGACCTCGGCCGCCCAGGACACCGCCCGCGACGACGCGGATCCGGCGTCCGGCGCGGAGTTGGCCGACCGGCACGCGGCCGTCGATCAACTTGTCCGGGAATACGCCTGCCGGCACTTCACGCCCGCCGACATCGACGACCTGGTCAACGTCGCGGTGAAGGGCGAACAGATTCGCGCCTTGCAGGACCTCGCCAACCGCACCCGGATATCGTGCGGTGAACTTCTGGAGGCCGTCCACCGGTTCTGCCAGGACTGGGAGCTGGAAACCGACACGCCCGACCCCGACGTGCTGGGCACGCGGGCCGCCCTGATCCGTCACCTGATCAGCGATCAGCTCGAGTTTATCGGCGTGGCCAAGCACCACCTGCCGATCCGGTACTTCGATCAGTTCGCAACCCGCATCATCGGTCCGCCCGGTGGAATGGGGCGCATCGGGGGCAAGGCGGGGGGCATGGTGCTGGCGTGTCGGCTGCTCGAGGAAGCGGGGCAGGCAGACGCCGACTACCTGCCGACGGCCATGCCGCAGTCGTGGTTCCTGCGCAGCGACGTGGTGCAGGACTTCGTGCAGCTTAACCGTTTCAGCGAGTATCAGAGCCAGAAGTACAAGCCGCTGGATGAGGTTGCCCGCGACTATCCGTTGGTGTGTCAGGTATTCCGCAGCGGGGCGTTTCCGGCCGAGGTGCTGGCGGACCTGCGGGGACTGCTGCGGGAGGCGGGCACGCATCCGCTGATCGTGCGTTCCAGCAGCCTGCTGGAAGACCGCTTCGGAGCGGCGTTCTACGGCAAGTACGCCAGCGTGTTCCTGGCCAACCAGGGCAGTCTCGAACAGCGCTTGCGCGGGCTGCTGGAGGCCATTGCCGAGGTCTACGCGAGCGTGTTCGCCCCGGAGCCCATCCTCTACCGCCGCGAGCACAACCTGCTCGACTATGTCGAGGAGATGGCGGTGCTGATCCAGAAGGTGGTGGGCTTTCCGTTCGGCCCGTACTTTCTGCCCGCTTGGGCGGGGGTGGGTTTCTCCCGTAATGAGTATCGCTGGTCGCCGCGCATTCGCCGCGAGGACGGGCTGCTGAGGATGGTGCTGGGACTGGGCACCCGCGCGGTCGACCGCGGTGGGTCGGATTTCCCCCGCCTGGTGGCCTTGGGCGAGCCGACGCTGCGTCCCGAGTGCGACGTCGAGGAGATCAGCGCCCGCGCCCAGCGCGAGGTGGACGTCGTCGACCTGCACCGCCGGCAACTCCGATCGGTGGCGCTGCCCGAGCTGCTCGCGGGCGGCATGGACTTTCCGATGCTCGACGGCATCGTGTCGGTCCGGCAGGATGACGGGCTGTACACGGCCGCCGGGGCGCTGGTCAGCGCGGACCCCGCGACGTTGTGCATCACGTTTGAGAAGCTGCTACGCTCGACGCCGTTCGCCCAGCGGATGCAGGCGGTGCTGGGCCTGCTGGAGAAGGCGTACGGTCGGCCGGTCGAGGTCGAGTTCGCCTGCGACGGGCGGAAACTGTACGTGCTCCAGTGCCGGCCGCAGGCGCCCGCCGGTCGGGCGGAGCCGGTGCCGCTGCCCCGGCAGTTGCCGCCACAACGCATCCTCTTTGACGCTCGGCGGATGGTGCGGACCGGGCTGTTGGAGGGCATCGAGTACATCGTGTACGTCGATCCGCGGGCGTACGACGCGTTGCCCGACCCCCAGCGGCGGTGGGAAGTGGCGGGCGTCGTCGGGCGGGTCAATCGCCTGCTGCCTCGCGGGAAGTTCATTCTGATGGGCCCGGGGCGCTGGGGCAGCCGTGACCTGCGGCTGGGCGTGCCCGTGCGCTACGCCGACATCAACCACACGGCCTTGCTGGTGGAGATCGCCCGCGAGAGCAGCGGGTTCGTGCCGGCCGTGTCGTTCGGCACGCACTTCTTCCAGGACCTGATTGAGGCGGGCATTCACTACCTGCCGCTGTATCCGGACGAGAAGGGCAGCCGCTTCAACGAGCCGTTCTTCGTGGAGTCGCCCAATGCCCTGGCGAGCCTGCTGCCCGAGGCGGCCGGCTTCGCGGCCGTGGTGCGCGTCCTGCACGTCCCCGCGGTGGCCGCCGGCGCCACCGTCACCGTCGCCATGGATGGCGAAACCGATCAGGCGCTGGCGTATCTCTAAGTGGGACCGCGCCAATGGCACACTGCGCGGGCGGCATGCCCAAGCGGGCGGCATGCCCAAGCGGCAGGCATGCCGAAGCCGGAGGCATCCGCCGGGCGGCCCCGCCCGTCCATGTGGGGCTTCCCGTCGGCATCCTTGTCGCTTCGGCCCCAGCCGGCGCTGGCGGTACCGTTCTGGGCGGGGCATCCTGCTGCGTCGGCGTAGTCCTCTGCCCCTCGTGGGCAGCTCGGAACCTCGTTCAGACCCCGAGAGAACGCCGCCTTCTTTCACCCGGCTATCCACGAAACTCGGTCATATCCCCATCAGCCGTGTAGATACCGGTATGTCCTATCGTCTTCGGCGAGGAAGGTGCAGGGGATGTTCTCCCGAAGGCAGTACTCTCGCTTGAATCGCAGAAGTTCCTCCTGAAACTCCCAGGGCATGCGTGTGAGCAATGGCCGGTCCTGGCAGGCCAGCCGTGCGAGGTCGATGCGCAGAGTGTCGCACTGCGAGTCCGGGAAGCCGCGCAGGTACGCTATTGCCCGCCCCGCACTCGCCGCCGGCTTGACGGGAGTGGTGATGGACGGGTCGATCCAACCGGCGTCCTCCTGCTGCACAAAGGCTCGCAGGATCTCAATCTCACCCAGCGAGCGGCTCTTCCTCCCATCGGCCTTCCCACTTAACCGTGGGATACGCAGGTCAACTACGAGCTTCAGATACGCGCCATTCTTGAGCCGCTGGAAGTTCGCAAGTTTCATCAGGAGCACGTCCAGCGGATTATACACATTCTCGTTCTGGTCCTTGTAGGCCAGAACGCAATGGAGCGGCTCCTGGTCTGTCACAACCAACCGGCCGTCTTGCAGCCGTCCATTCTCGATCGTCAGATCCTCGACGTGGCTCCACGCGGGGCGACGCGCGATCGCGCGCAGATTGACAAGCTCGTACAGCCTCTGCGCAGCCTCCCCAACTGGAAGCCGATACCGCCCCCACTCCTGGAGTTCGTCGCAGATGATCAACAGGGCAGCCAGGGGGTCGGCTTGCGCATCGACCGGCTCAACGAGGCGGTTGTGGAGTAGAATGGCCCGCAGCGCTGGGGCGTACCGCTCCACCAACCACTCACGTCGCGACGAATCAACGCCCAACTGGGCGTCCATTCGATCCAACTCGGCAAGGATGTGGCGCAAATGGGAGTAACTCACGATGCCGTGGTCGCCATACTCGCCCGGATGACTGCGTAAGCCCTCAGCCTCCCTCACCGATCCGTTCAGATCGCGCAGGACGTCCCGACAGCTCTGGTCGAGTTGCTCTGCCAATCGCTCGATGTGCCTGCACTCAACCAGACTCAGTTGTCGCCTGAGCTGCGGGAGTGCGTCAACCACGTATCCCATGTCGTGGTACAGCGCTGCCAGATACCACTGTTCCAGCAGGCGGTGCGGACGGGCATAACCCGGGAAGACCAAGGCTGTCTGCTCGATGCCCTGCGCCTCTCCGCCTTCGCACCGCACAGCACCACTAAGCAATTCACCCGTGATCCACACGGCGACAACATGATCCAGATGGTCACGATACTGCGGCTTGCTAAGGTATAGCACACCTTCGCTCTCGACTGCGCGGTTCAGGTGGTGCGCCACCCGGATGCGCCGGTCGATCCCCCGCTGATCATATCCGATACGTGCGATCGCAGCGATCCGACATCGCGACGCGTCGGGCCCGGCCCGTTCTGCGGCAGCTCTTGCCGCACGCCCCCTCGTCGAGGGAGTAGGGCCGATTGCCATGATGCGGGTGGGGTCCCAGCCGCTGCAATAGCCTCCCAAGGCTACGACGGCCCAGCGTACAAACGCCTGCTCGCTGTCCGCCAGCAGCCGCTCGAGCGTCAGCAGGGTACACAAGTAGTCGTTCAGCGCGAGACCGGACATACCGACCGTCTGTACGTCTATCAACCCCTGCAACACCGCCGCGAGCGGAAGTTCATTCGCACTCTGCCGCCTCGCCACATAGCTACCCAGCAACGTGGCGTATGGAACGCGCCTCTCGTTGTCGAGCAGCCAACGGCAGAACGCGAGTGGCGTTGCCCCGCCCTCGCACGCTGGTGAGATCATCGCATCTAACAGTGCCACCACATCCGCGACAGTTGCCCGACAATTGCCAAGAACACGCTGCCACAATTCCGATCCGACAACGGCCTCTCTAATCGACGTGTACCGCTCGTCTGTCCAAGACTCCCGGCATGCCTCGCTGATCAGCGCGGCTTGCTCCTTGCGTCCAGAGCGCAGAAAGTCACGGTCGGCAACGTGCGCCACCATGGTTACCAGGAAATGCGGAAAACGCTGTTCCACCTCGGGGCGGCTCAGGAACTCGTGAAGCGACGATTGTTGCATGCAGCACGACCCCCCTCAATCGGACAGTGTCGCCGTCAGCCACTCAATGACGTCCAATGCGTCGGTCTCTGCTTTGGCGAAGAACCGAATGGCGTTCGAGCCACGTGTGCTCCGTTCTTCGCGCGAATCTTGTTGAACTACGTTCAAGGGTGGCAGATGTTCCTCGTCCCGCAGGCCGGTTAGGGTCCTTGCTGTCAGAAGAGCAAGGGGCATTCGCCCCCACATCTGAAGGACGTCTCCAGCGGGCGTTGGAGTGAGCAACTCGGGCGGCGTGTATCGAGGAATCTGCCGCACCCACGCAGCCAGATACCACCCTTCCGTCCAGGGGGGTACGCCCTCAACGGCCGGCAGCATGACATCGATGACGGCCGCGTCAACCGGCTGGCAACAGAGGTATCTCCACGCGTCGGGGACGTTCGACCGCAGGACCGGCATCCATTCACAGTGCTCCGCGACGATAATGTCCCAGATCGCAGCTATCGAGGCAAAGACGTCCTCAACGAAGAGAATCCGCTTAGTCTGCTTTACCATCCGCGACTCTCCACAGGGGCAGACGAATGCAAGCTACCGTCCGGTGTCGCTCGACGTCACTGGTGATTCCGAAGCTGCCACCGAACCTCCCGATTATCTGCTTCACAATGTACACTCCTAGGCCCGTTCCTTCACTGCCCACAGCCTTTCGGCAACGGGCTTGCCGGCCGCGAAAGCCGCGCTGCCCGATGCGATACACCTCATCGTCCTCAATGACGGGACCGTAGTTCGCTATCTGGAGGACGTTCTCAGACGCGTGTTCATCGGTCCACGCGGTGATATCGACGACTCGTCCGGGAAAGCTGTATTTGAACGCGTTATCGAGCAGGTTGTTCACAGCGAGATCGAGCAGAGTTTGCTCCGCGCTAACGTAGCGCTTGCTGACCCGCGAAAGATCAGCTTGCCAACCGGCCGCCGTTGGTAGCGCGTCGCCGCCGGTTGGCCCGCGCCAACGGTACTCAAAGAACCTCCGCTTCGACTCAACCAACTCGACCAGGTCGACACCGACCACTGCAACCGCAGTGCTCGTCAACCCAAGCTGATAGCGTAGACGCTCCACTGAGAGCAGCGCGGCATCAAGCCCCGTGCGGGCGTCCTGGCACACCCGTCGACTTTGCTCAATCAACCCCCTGGCGACTGTACGCTGCGCCGGATCGTGGTAGGCCCCGTCGGCGAGGGCCCTGAGTCTTCCCAAAGGTTGTCGTATGAGGGCAAGAGCACTGCGAATCTCGTGGCCGATGACAGTCTCGTTCTCTCGTACATCTTCCAGGTGCCACGTCTCGCGCAGGCACTCTGCCACCATCGCACAGGTGTCCAACATCATCCAACGGGTGAACTCCGGCACATCTTCGTCTGGTTGCGAGCGATGGGGCAGTCTGCTGGCATGCTTGGCAGTGCGGTCGACGAACAAGAAGACGGCGCGCCGAACGCCAACCGGGACCAACACAGCGAGTGCAGAACGCACCCCGAACTGTCCGGTCAGACGCTGCGCCAGATCCAAGACCGCGAGTTCCTCCGCGTCATCGCTGCGATCGGCCCGTGCGTGGACGTGCCGCGGCTCCGTGGAGAAGCGAAGCTTGGGCACGAGCAACTCCTCCTGTTCCACATCAGGCGTGGCACCCGCGGTGCTGGCAACCAATCGGAACCCGTCCTCGAGATCTCCACCCTGCAGAAAGAAGGCGCTGTGCACCGCCCAGAATCGTGCCATTTCCGGCAGCAACTCGGCCACAAGCTCGCCCGGGGTAGCACTGCTCGCCCGGGGCGCGAGGCGACGGAAAAGGAAGTTGGCAAAGAGGTGTTCAGCGCGCAGGCGCTCGTCGTCGTACAGACGTTCAGCCAACCTCGCGATGGACCTGATGCTCCGTGCGAAGATCGCCGCCCGTTGGCGCAAGTCGTTCTCCTCGATAAGTACCGACGACCAAGCAGCACCGGGACGCCCTCCAGCGTCTGCGCGTCGGCAAGCCAGCTTCATCCCCGTCAGACACCGAGCGAGCCTCCCGCGGTACGCAGGCTGCAGCAGGGTCGGATAGTCTTCGGCCAACATTGCCCGATCTGGGAGGGTGTCCTCCGGTAGCAGGAATTGCCCTGTCAGTCCAACAGCAAGCAGATGGCTGAAGACGACGATCGGGACAGCGAACTGACGGAATCCGGCCCAGCAGCGCGTTTCGTAGTACTCACGGTGGTCGCCGTTCGTCCAACAACTAATCACGTTATCAATGGCTGCTTGGTCCGAACGACCACACGGGCTTGCATCGACACGCTGCCGCAAGAACATTGGACAGCGTAGCCGGTCGAACTCCGTGGGCCTGCACCCGTACTTGCCGCATTCTGAGCGCTCCGCAGATCGCCGTGGGCAATGTGCCACGAGATCGTTCTCGATGTTGTCAAGTGCCGCGCTGGCTGCCTCGCGGCAGAGTTCGCAGAACGGGTTGTATCGCGGAGGCGCCACTTTCTTTGGGCGAGAAAAGCCCTCAATGGGCCGCCATACCACGCTGTCCCACGTCTCCGGCACCCAACCCTCGAAGATCGTAGCCGCGCTGTTAGTCTCGATCTGCAACGCTACGACGAGCCTCGACAACAACTCGCGATCCAGAAGGTGCGACAGGCAGATCTCGGGCTGGCGCCTTACGGGCTCCGTGAAGCACAGGACGGCAAGCTCCCTGCATTCCTCGCCGCCTTCCGGAGCAAGCGTCGGGTGGAAGCACTCGATCCGAGACCAGTGCTGGGGAACCTCCCCAGGTAGCGCGCGGATTGCCTGATCGGCCGTGGCTTGGTCGCGGCACAGGAATGCGTAGAACGGCGAGATGCATGCATCCTCGCGCGGCAGGCACGTCAGCAACTTCGGGTGTTCTGTACCGTCGCGGAGGGCACGCATCACTGCCGGCAAGTCAGGCCCGTCGATCGCACATTCCGCCGGCGCACGGTCGTACTGGGACCACTCACCGCAATGCGGGCACTTGATGGCAAACCCGACTTGAGAGGACTCCGCTGGCATACGGAAACTACTCAACACTTTGATTGTCGAAGCGCATCTGCTATTCGCGCAACATAGCGCGCCACTGACACTGAAGCAAGCGGGAATCAGATGATGAGCATGTCCCGCGTTTAGTTGATGAAGAGCGGTTCTCCTGCGGAGCCTGCCACGTCGGTAAGGTCCGCAAGGCCAACGAGTTACGCACAGGAGAACCGCAATGGCAAGAGGGTATCGAACGCAAAGGCCGGCGTCCGCTCGGCGTGGGGTCCGGGTGGTGGAGCGGGCCTACGTCCTGAGCGGGCGGGTCCTGGTCGAGCTGCCCGTGCCGATCGCGGAAGCCATCCGCGGGGTCAGCGCGGAAATCGAGCGTCTCAGCGGCCGGGCCGGCCTGGTCATCTTGAAGGCGGCCATGTACTCAGACGTTCGAGAGCTGGGCCCCAGGGCCACCACGACCCGCAGTCCCGGGCGACGCGGTGGACCAACGGACTGGTCATGCTCACCGGCCCCGCGCCGGCGAGGATTGGCACGGCATAGCGCGTCGTGGCCCGCGGGCAGCCCAGGGCCACCGGCCCCATGCCGGCCCGAGAAGCGGCTCCGTCGCGCAGATGTACCCGCGGGCGGCACGCCCGTCCGTTCGGGGCCTCCCGTCGGCAGCCTCGTCGCCTCGCCCCCAGCCGGCGCTGGCGGCACCGTTCCGGGCGGGGCATCCTGCCCATCGGTGTCCTCCTCTGCCCCTCGGGGGCGGCTCGGAACGTGGTTGCATCCCGAGAGTACGCTGCCTTCTTTCACTTGGCTGTCAAAGAAATCCGGTTCTACCTCGACGCGGCGGCGGGGTCAGTCGTTGGCCCCTGGGTGTTCGGGTTCATGGGCCATGGTTGCCCTCCGGCGCAGCCAGTCTGCGACGCTGACGCCAATCCCCAGAGCCGTGAGGGGAACTGCAAACCACAGCAGGGCTGCTTCGAAGAGGGCCTGGGCCGCGTGGCTCAGGGCCGCGAAGATCAGGAACATAACGTAGGCCGCGTAGTACGCCAGGAACAACGCCCCTTCCCAGCGCGAAACGCGACCGCCGGTGAAGAAGACCGGCAGCGTCGCGACGGCTACCGCCAGCACCACCGGCAGGTCGAAGCGCAGCACCGTCGAGGCCACCGGGATTCCCCCGTCGGCCGCCGCGGCCGAGGCCCCCAGCACGGCCAGCAGATTGAAGATGTTGCTGCCCACCGCGTTGCCGACGGCGATGTCGCGTTGTCCGCGGACGGCGGCCACGATCGAGGTGGCCACCTCGGGCAGTGACGTGCCGACGGCAACGATGGTGAGCCCGATCATGAGTTCACTGACCCCCCACAGGCGTGCCAACCCCACCGCCCCGTCGACCAACCAGCCGGCGCCCAACACGAGCAGGGCCAGCCCCACCAGTACCTGCGCTGCCGAACGTCCCAGGCGTTGCGGAGCGGTGTGATCCGACGGTGTTTCGTCGCGGCTCGCCGGGGGCGGTGGCTGGCGCCGCCCTATGCGAATCAGCAACGCCGCGTAGAGACAGAGCCCTGCGATGAGAAGAACGCCTTCCAGCCGCCCGAGGCAACCGTCGAGCGCCAGCAGCCAGACCGCCGCCGACACTCCGATCATCACCGGCACGTCCAGACGCACCAACTGGGAAGACACCGTCAGCGGGGCAATCACCGCTGTGATTCCCAGTATGAAGAGCACGTTGAACGTGTTGCTGCCCAGGACGTTTCCCAGCGCGAGGTCACCCTGGCCCGCTGCGGCCGCCCGTACGCCCACCGCCAGTTCCGGCGTACCCGTGCCGAACGCCACGACGGTCAGCCCGATGATGAGGGGCGGTATCCCCAGCGCCCGTGCCAGACTGACGGCCCCGCGCACGAGGAACTCAGCTCCACCCGCCAGCGCCCCCAGACCAACTAGTATCCAGAGTATGGCCACAGAAGTGCGTCCTGAACAGCGGAGACCACGGCGGCCGGCGCGACGACGTCACGACGCGCGACGAACAACGGGGCAACGCAGGTAGGCAAGGGGGTCAACCCCCGGCAACGGACACCGTGGTATCCCAACCGAGAACCCATAAGTATCCTCTCTCCCGCGAGGTCGCGGGTACGTGTTTAGCGTGGGTGCCATGCCCTCACCCGCCGCAGGCGGGGGTGGGCATGTGGTCGGGCGTAAGAACATGCTTACCCGCGACTGCTGTCGCGGGAGAGCATGGCACGCCCGCGCCCGTATATGCTAAACGCGTACGGGCGCGGCAGCGCGAGGCGCCTGCGCTCAAGAAGCGGGGGGGGCTGGTCGCCCGTGGGGCTGGGCTACTAAGCGTGTGCATGCGGACCAACCTTCAGTCTCCGCCCGCGCGCCGCTCGTTCTCGCGGCGCAGCTTGCGCAGCTCCGCGGCGAAGCGCGGGCCGCCTAAGTCCGGGTGCAGGAACTCCTGCTGGTTGATAACCTTGACGACGTCCTCGCCGGGCTCGTTGAGCGCGGTGCGGCACTGAAGATCGCGCAGCAGGGCCTGCCAGCGCAGCGGCTCCTCGGGCGGCAAGGCGGTGGCCAGGCGATTGAACAGAGGCAACGCCAGCTCGTAGGCACGGAGCTGATACAACGCCTCGGCATAGCCGTAGGCGACGCGCGTCTCGGGCGCCGCGTCGGCACCCTGAGTGGCCGCCCCCGCGCTACCGGCCGCCCGTTCCTCGCGGAGCACGGCAAACAGATCGCGAGCCCGCTCGAAGTTGCCGGCCGCCAGGTGTGCCTCGGCCAATTGCACGCGCAGGGCCCGCTCCTGCGCCGCATCGCCCGCGCCGGCGTGCGCGCCGTACCAGGTCAGAACCTGCTCGGCCAGCACCAGGGCGCCCTCGGCCTTGCGGCGGGCTTCCTCGAGACGACCGTCTTCCTCGAGCCGCTGCCGTTCGGCCGCCAGCGTCATGTACAGCGCCTGCAACGTTGCCCCCGCCCCTTCCGGGTCGCTGGCGATGTACGCCGGCACCGCCCGCGTGGCCTCCTCCAACCGACCCGTCTGCTCATACGCCAGCAAGCGCACGCGTAACACCCGCGCCCGCAGCGCCGGATCGTCCGGGTGCGTGCCCTCGAAGCCCTCCAGGGCCGCCAGTACCCGCGCCGCCTGCCCGACGGCCGGCGTCACCTGCAATTCCGCCAGCAGCACGACGGCCTGGGCCCGCAGGTTCTGCAGGTGGGCGGCGTCCCCGGCATCGAGCTGCTGCGCCAGCCGCGCCGTCAGATCGGCCACGAGCGACTGCTGCTCGACCGCGATGTCCTCGACGTTTCGCCGCACCTCGACCACCTTCTCCGGCTGCCGGCGGGCCATTTCCTGCGCGGCCAGCACCCGCGCCCGCACCTTGCAGAAGCGGCTCTCCAGGAAGCGCTCGTGTTCCTTCGCCAGCAGGGCGTACTGCCCGGCGGCTTCCTCAAACCGGCCAACCTCCTCCAGCACTTCTCCATAGTAGAAGCGCCAGTAGCCGGCGGCCTCACTGCTCCCGTAGCCTTGGATGAGCGTCTCCAGGGCTTCGAGATAGCGCGGGCGGAAGGCGGCACGGGCCGTGGGGGCGGCCCCCCGATACTGCTCGGCCGTCACTTCCACCGCCAGCGTGGCCGCCCGCAGTGCGTCCTCGAACTGTGGATACTGCCGCGCGACGGCAAGGAAACGCTCGGCCGCCCGGTCCGCCTGCCCCCGTCGATAGTGCGCGACGCCCAGATTGAACAGTACCTCGGGCACCAGCGGCTCCGCCTCGGTGGGCTTGCTGCGCAGGAACTGTTCACCGACCTCCAGCGCCTGCTGGAGCGTCCGACCGGCGGGCGTACGTTCGAGCGTTGGGTCGCCAGGCGCCTGGGCCGCCTCGAACAACAGCCCGGCCAGCCTGGCGCACTGCTCGAACGGGTCCAGGTTCGCCGCCGGCGTCCGCGGGTCCAGCAGGTCGCACACCGTGGCGTAGATCTCGTTGCGCTGTTGCGGCCTTTCCCGGGCGAGGCGTGCCAGCGACTCCCAGGCGAGCCGGGTGTGGCGTTGCGCGTCCGCCGGCCGACCCAGGTCCTCCGCCTGACGAGCGGCCGCCTGATGCACCGACCGCTCCAGCAGGGCCGCCACCAACTGCAAGCCGGCGTTGTCGCTCGCCCCGGCCACGCGCGTGCGGAACTGGCCGAGCAGATTGAGCGCCCGGTCGAAGGCGCCGGCGTCGCGCTCGGTGCGCACGCGTTCGATCCACGCCAGGCGCACGGCCCATTCCACCTGCGCGGCTTGCGGCGGGTCGTTGAGGCGCCGGGCGGCGTCGAGCGTGCGTTCCAGGCGTTCCCGCGCCGCCGGCTGGTCATTGAGCAGCCGCTGGGTCATGCCCGCCAGCAGCAGCGTCGGGATTTGCGCCGGGTTGCCGGCCTGCGGTTTTTCCCACAGGTGACGCAGCCGCTGCAAGCCCTCGAGGATGGCGTACAGTTCGCCGGCGCGGCGGGCATCGCTGTCCGCCCGGGGCAGGGCGTCGTAGTACCACGCCCACAGTTGCAGGTACTCCACCTGCGGCGCCCAGCGGTCCAGCGCGTCGATGTAGCCGCCCCGTTCGAGCTCCTCGAAGTCCCGGCTCGGGAGGTTGTCGATCCGCGCGAACTCATCCTCCAGAAAGCGGGTCAGCTCCGCCAGGTCCGCGACGACCTTCTCCATGATCTGCTGAAGCTGCCGGCGGTCGGCCGCGCTGCCGCCACGGTAGAGGATGCTGATGAAGTACGGCTCCGCCTCGTCGTACACGCGTGAGCGGGCCAGCTCCAGCCTCCAGCCCGTCACGCGCTCGTCGTTGCCGGCCTGGGCAATCAGGGTTTCCAGGAGCGTGTTGGCCTCCGCGAGCGCCGCCCGCTGCCGCGCCTTGGGCAGCGTCGGGTCAGCCGCTTCCGCCAGCTTCAGTTCCCGTCGAATCAGCAAACCCGAGGCCAGGCTGGCCGGGGGGAACTCGCGCAGGTGCAGCTCCAGAATCTCCGTCAAGCCGCGCTGCTTGAGTCCCTTCTGAAACGGCTCGGCGGGCAGCCGCAGCTCCTCGGCCGGGATGGGGGTGGAGGTCGATGCGGTCCCGCCACCGCCAGGCGGAGCTTGTCCGACGGCCGCAGCCGCCAGTAGCCCGAGCGCTCCGGCGACCGCCGCGCCGCGCCATGGCACGCGCGAACGCCTACCGTTACCCGTGTCACCGCGCACGTGCGAGCTCCTCCGCCGCTTACATAGGATCACGCCAGGGCGAAGCCAGGGTGGCATGCCCAAGCTCGCCGCAGGCGAGCGCCGGCATGCCGTCGCGAGCTCCGCACACTCCGCCCAAGGGGCATGGCGGCGCTGCGCTTGGCCATGCTACCTGCGTGGGAGTGCCGGTCTCCCAACTGTGTGGAGCTACTTAACTCGTCTCCACCATCAACTGCCGCCGAAGGCCACGTTCCGTGCCCCGGCCCGCAACGCCGCGTTCCAGGCGTTCACCACGTGGTCCCACAACACTCCGCCGTCGGGCAGGATGACCACCGGCGTGTCCACGTCGAAACCCGGCTGAGTCTGGAGTTGTCGCAGGATCCCCGCCAACTCGTTGAAGTTCGCCGGCGCCTGGGGCACGTGGTCCACGCGAATCTTATAGTCCTCCGGCCGCGCCCCCGCCTGCCGCACCCGCACGACGATGGGGCTCAGCGGCAGGCTCACGGCCCGGGCCCGCTCCTGCCGGGGCAGCTTCGAGGCGAGCAGCCCTTCCGGCCGGGCGAACGTCGTGCTGATCAGGAAGAAAATCAGAAACAGAAACGACACGTCAATCATCGGGGCAATATTAACGGTGATGGGCGGGCCTTCCCGCCGGTGACGGCGCGCACCCGCGGACCGCCCCGTCGCCCGTCGGGCCGTCCAACGTCGCCGCCACCGAGAGGTCGGCCTACTGCCCGACATCGAATCCCTCCTCGCGCAAGTGGGCGGCCACGTTCAGCATCTCGATCTGGTGCTCCGCGACCACCTGCATCACCGCCCGGACCTCCGCGTAGCGCAAACGCCGGTCCGCCCGCACGACCACCTGCACGTCCGGCGTCTGCTCCTTCAGCACGCCCAACTGGTGCGACAGGGTGGCCAGCGGCTGCGGCCGATTGGGGCCCAGACTGTAGAACACCTCACCTTCCTGGGCGCCGCCCGGTTCGCCGGGCCAGCAGTTGATCACCACCCGTTGCGGCGTCCGCGTGCTGCGCGCCTGGCTGGCCGTTGGCTTCGGCAATTGCAGGGGCCGGTTCTCCCGCTCGGCAAACGTGCTGATCAACATGAAGAAGATGGTGAGCGTGAAGATCACGTCCACCATCGGGGTCATGTTGAACCCGATGCCGCCGGGTCGGCGTCGCAGTTGTCGATACGGACGACGAATCATTCCGGCCGCGCACCTCTCTCCGTGGATGGGACACCGGCGCCCGGGGCAGGCGGCGTGGGCGAGACTCCCGCCGGTCGGGCCGGTCGCGTGCCCGCCGTCACCGTCGGCCGACTTCCCGTCGCACCCTTGAACGTCGCCAGCAGGCGCTCGGCCGCCAGCGCGCACTCCGCCGTCAGCACGTCAATCCGGTTGCGGAAGATCGCGAAGATGCTCAGGGCCGGAATCGCCACCACCAGCCCCCAGAACGTCGTCAGCAGCGCGATCGAGATGTTGTCCGCCACGACCTGCGGCGCCGGCAACGCATTGGCCTGGTAGATGGAGACGAACAGCAGGATCATGCCGTAGACCGTCCCGAACAGCCCGATCATCGGGGCGACGTTGCCGATGACGTTGAGGTACTCGATCTTGCGGAACAGCCGCGCCGCCCGCTCCTCCAGCGCCTCCTCGATGGCACGCTCCATCGCTTCGTACCCGTGCGGCGCCTCCATCAGTCCGGCATGGACCACGTAGCCCATCATCGAAGGATCCTCGGCCGTGTACTGCACCGCCTCGAGGTACTGCTTGTTGTCGATCAGCTCCTGGGTCTGGCCGGCCGCCGCCGGTGGGATGATCGTCGCCCGCCGGATGGTCAGACAGTGCTCGACGGCCAGCGCGATCGTCACCAGCGACAACCCGATCAGACCCAGCGTGATGTTGCCGCCCTTGAGCACGAAGAAGTCGAACCAGCGCAAACCATGCTCCGCTGCCTCCGCCTCGCCCGGAGGCTGCGCGAGCAAGGGACGCGTCACGACCAGTAACACCACGACCGCCAGCAACGCCGCTAGAAACGCCACGCGGATCAAGGTCGATTCCTCCACCTGATGCTTGTCTTCTCACAACAGCCATGCCCGGTCGGGTGGCATAGCCAAGCGCCGCCATGCCCAGTCGGGTGGCATGGCCAAGCACCGCCATGCCCAGTCGGGTGGCATGGCCAAGCGCAGCGCCGCCATGCTTTCCCCGACTCGACCCCGCCCCACCAACTTGGCATGCCCACCCGCCGCAGGGCATGCCGGCGCCTTCGGCTTGGGCATGCCACCCTCCCGGCTTCCCATCGCCGGTTTGCCAACTGCCTGGCCGCCTGCAACAACGCACGCAAAGCGGCTCACCTAGGGCGCCGCCTGGAGCCTGACCAGGTCGGCCTCCGCGCGGGCTCTCGTCGTCGCGCTCACTTGCGGGTGCGCCAGGCATTCCTGCAAGAGCTGCACCGCCTGCCGTGGCCGACCCATGCGCTCCAGCACCCGTGCCGCTCCATACAGCCCGTCGGCCGCCCGTGGATCACCGGGCATGTGAATCGCCACGCGCAGGAACGGCCAGCTTGCCCGGATCAGTTCCTCGCGCGTCGACGCCCGCCGCAGCCGCGTCTCGCCCTTCAACAACAGGGCGCTGGGCAACACTTCCTCCGGGCAATCCGCGATCACCTGATCCAGGGCGGCCAACTGCCCGGGCGTGAAGTCGCCCGCCAGCATCTGCTCGACGGCCGTCAACTGGACCTCATACACCTTCGCCCGCCGGATGGGCTCCGGCACGCGCCGCTCGGCCACTTCCCGGGCCAGCGCTGCCGCCTTGTCGTCCCCGCCGGCACGCAGAATCTGGTACCGCAGCAGTTCCAGCAACAGCCGCTGGCTCTCGTTCGCGCCGGCGCCGGCCGACCGCAGGTGTTCCAGCGCCTTCGCGCCGGTGGCGTCCTTGCCCACCGGCAGGTTCCGCGGGAACAGGCCCGCCGCCACGCTCACCCCGGCAAACTCGCCCCGCATAACCTTGATGAAGCACAGAGCGGCCTGGTCCGCCGGGCCCGCCCGGTCGTAGGCCCGCAGCAGACGGACCTGTACCAGGTCGCCCCAGAAACCCTCCGCCAGCCGCTGGGCCCGGCCGTAACGAACCAACGCTCGCTCCACGTCACCGTCGGCAAGGTACCGCTCCGCCTCATTCAGGTCAGCAAGCTGCCGCACGCTGTCCACGGCGATGAACTCGATGTCACCCACCCACACGGTCCGGTCGTTGCCACCCAGCGGCCGGAACGTCACGAAGCCCTCGCGCATCTGAAGCACGCGCACGGGAGCATACGACTGCCCGCCCACCGTAAGCTGGTCCGCGCGGACGGCTCCCGGCATGCTCAGCAGCATGACCGAAAGCAACACCGACCGCGTCCAGGTAGGACCCATGTGTTGGTGACCGCCGTGCATGACAGTTCGCCGGTCCGCGTGTTGCGGCGTCGTCATCAGGGAGAGATCTCGTCCTCGGACACAAAACGGAATTCACCGCGGTGGGCCCGCGCGATCCGCTCCAGCAGTTCCGCTCCCTCGCGGCTGACGTAGGCGATCGTGAAGACCCTGATTCTCCGGTCCTTGTTCCACTTGTCCAACTTGGGCAGCAGGCTGGGATCGAACAGCCCGTCGGTCAGGAAGTAGACCAGGTCGGGCTCCAGGGCAAACGCCCGGCGCATGGCTTCCGTGGGGTCGGTGTGCCCGCCCGGCTCGACCCCCGCCAGGAACTGGAAGAAAGCCTCCTTCTGCGCGCGAATGGCGCTTACCAGTCGCTTCGGCGGGTTCTCCACCGCGTCCTGCGAGAAGAAGATCACGTGGAACTTCTGGCTGCGCCGCAGCGCGGAGATGGAGCGCCGCAGCTCCTGCCGCACCGCGTCGAACGTCTCCAGCATGGAGCCGCTGCGGTCCACGACGAACACCACGCTGCGGACCTCGCGGGCCGACCCGCCGCCCAGGCCGAAGAACTCCGGCCCCTGCCCGCCGCCGACGTGCAGCCCGAAGTCCTCGAAGTCGCCCCCGCCCGCCCCAATGCCGATGATGCTCAACTCGGGGCGCTTCACGTTGCCCAGTTCCGACAGCCCCGTAAACCGCTGCGGGTCGAACCGCGTCTGATCCAGCTCCAGGCTTTGCTGGCGCGGCTTCAGGTCAGGCGCCGGCGCGGGTACGTAGGCCGTCGCCTCCGTCTGCCCAACCAGCTTGGTCAGCGCAACCGGCAACTCGTCCTCGGTGTCCCAGGTGGCCGCCAGCCACGGCACGAGGAACATGACGATGAACACCAACGCGTGCAGTGCTATGGAAACTGCCCAGGTTACCAGGATGCCCGGCCCGGTGAGTTGCGGGGCGGCCGAGCCTTCGTGCCGCACCGAGGCTTCCACCGGGCCGCCTGAACCCGGCCCCGCTCCCTCGGCCGCCACGCCCACCTGTCCGCTCATCGTTTGGGAACCCCTGCAAGCAGAACCGCACCGGCAGGATCAGCAGCCTGACGCGTCGTGCACCTTGCAGTCATCAAGCGCCCGAAGCATCGAAGTTTAGCCCTGCTTGAGACGCCGGTCAAACGGCTTGCCCGCGGCGGTGTCGCCCGGTGCGGGTACCGGCTGACGGGGGAACACTCGCCGGGTGCGTCGCACTGTGGGCCGAACGCGGTCAGTACCGATGGACCCGCTCCCGTGATAGACTGCATCCGCGCGTTGGCCGACCACCCCCGTGCGGAGGGGTTCCGGGCGGCGTCTCCACTCAGGCTCGGAGGATCCGATATGCTGCTCCGGCACGCGATGCCACGGACCATTCAGGCCCTGATCGTGGCAGCGGTCGCGCTGCACAGTGAAGGATGGACGCCGGCCGCCGCACAAACCCCGACACCTGAACCTGCCAACGAGGAAGCGCCGGCGGTTTCTCCGCGGCCGGTGCTCCCCGAGGTTCGCCTTTCAACGCCCGTCGGCTTCTCCGATGAAGCGGCCTACGACCGAGCCGTGGAGGCGAAGATCAAGGAGCTTGTGGCCGCCGCAGGCGCGGCCACCGATGCCTTAACTGCGGCCGAGGCCCGCCTGGCGGCCGCCAATCTGATCCTCGCTCGCCGGACCGAGCGAGACTGCTCGCTCGTGCTTCTGGGGCTTGGGCGGGCGGACGGAGCCGGTGAGGCACTCCAACCGGTGTTTGCTCAGGTGACGGCCCTGCTCGGCGAAGCTGGTACGGCGATCGCCCGGCAACGCGATGCCCAGTCCGGTGATGCCGCCCCCGAACTCGAGGGACGCCTGGCGGCCGCCGAACGGCAGCGCGAGGTGCTGGCGGCATTCGCGCAGGCCTTGGAGGCAATGGTGGCGGCCGACCTACGGCAGGACGCCGACGGGAGCCGCCGTCGGCGGGCTGCCTCGGGCTTAGCGCCGCTGCTGGAGCAAGCCGAACCTGGCGTGTCCTCCGCGGCCTTGCTGTATTCGGCCGTGCTCCGGGCCGACGAAGACCGCGACCGTGTTCTCACGTTGTTGGATCTGCCGCTCAAGACGCCCGCCAGCAAGGATTTGCCCTACGCCCTGTACACGCGGCTGTTGCGTTGCCGCCTGCTGGCGGAGGGCGGCGGGCATGCGGCCGCTCTCGCCTTGCTGTTCCAGCTCGAGGAACATTGCCCCAACTGGCTCAGCGACGCTGCCGCCGGCGCCGACGCCGTTCGCACGGTTGCACTAGGGCAATTACAGATGCTTGCGGACTGGCACAGCCGTCTGAGTAAACCGGATCAGGAAGACGCGCGGCGGTGGTGCCGCTCGAGGTTTGACGCCTTGAGCGACGAGCACTTCCCCGGCGGGTCGGGCACCGTCCTCCGCCTGGGGCGGGCCGTTCCGACGCTCGTCGCCGCAGCGGAGGAGGTTGCCTCCGCGGCGGGGTCAGTCCAGCTGGACGCGGGGGGGCAATAGTACCCAGTTTGGGCACTTGATGGCTGTGCACTTCCCACCCAGCGGCGTGCACGGGCTGACCTTGGGCTTTCCGGCCTGATTTGTAACCTCTTGTCACAAACGATGTTATGAGAAAACCGACTCCGTGCCGGGTTGGTGCGCCGTCTGGTACGGGCCATGCTCTTCAGGGTGTTTGGGGGGTGAAGCGAGTGTCCCAGGGAGGGCGGGACGTGGCTTCATCGTGGAAAGCGCCCCGGCTGAGACAGCGATCCGTGGCGCGCCTCTTGGGGGAGATGGGCGCGCTCGGATGACTGAATCAGCCGGGGCGCCCCATTTTGCGCGCTGATTGGTTGGGGACTTCCGTTCGGCGCGAGCAGCTTATTGAGAAACTGCGGTTCCGAACCGGTGGTCTCAAAGACCGGTGCGGTTGGCAGCACCCACATCGACCATGGAAGCCGACGCTACCTCCGCAGCGGGATGCTACCGGAACGGTGCTGCGCGCGCCGCGAAGCACCCAAACATACAGTTGTCAACTCGAGAGCGCGAAGCTGGGCGAGCGCCTCAATCTGTGCGCCCTGCAACTCAAGGAGTGAACTTGTAAGGACCGATAAGAGCGCGGGTAGCAATCTGATTCCAGCACTCTGGACCAGTCTCATGCAGCGCGCCGCTCCTGTTCGTACCCGCGACCTAAAGACTTCCGCTGAATCACCGCTGGTGCAGCGAATGACTCAGCTTGAGGCGCAGATTGGGGCATTGCGGCTGCAAGTGCGGCAGGCGCAGCAACTATCCAATCTGGGCACGGCCGCCGCGACGGTAGTCCACGAATTCAACAACCTGCTGGCGCCGATGCTCTCCTATGCCCGGTATGCATTGACCGAGAAGGATCCTGAGCTGACGCAGAAAGCGTTGGAAACCACGGTCAAGAGCACGCAGGTCCTGGTAGCGATGTCGGACCGGCTGCTGGCGTTGTCGTCCGCCAAGCCGCCGGCGTTCCGCCTGACTTCGTTGCGCCTCATTATTGATGAGGCCGTGGCGTGTCTTTGCCGGGACTTCAGCAAAGACCGCGTCCGGTTCCGTTGCCTGGTGGACGATTCGGTGAAGGTATGGGGCGATCCGCTGCACTTACAGCAGGTCTTTTTCAATCTGCTCCTCAACGCGCGGTCCGCGTTGGGCAAGACCCAGGGTGGCGACCTGACCGTCACGGCCGAGGCCCAGGATGAGCGCGTCGTGGTCGAAGTGCGCGACACCGGCCCGGGGGTCGCTCCCGGACTGCTGGAACGCATCTTTGAGCCGTTCGCCACCACTCGCACCGCCGACGCGGAGGGTCGGACGCGCTGCGGTGGACTGGGACTCGCGCTGTGCAGGGACATCGTCGAGGAGAGCGGCGGGACCATCTCGGTTACCAGCGAAGTGGGGCGAGGGACGACCTTCACGATCGTTCTCAGTGCCGTGGAGGCGGAGCCGACCGACGCCCCCGTGACCTGTGCCGCGTCTTAGCAGCCTGTCGAGGTACTTCCGAAGCGACCGCTGACCCGATGCGTCGGCTGGCTCCCCATTTGGCTCCGGATCGCTTGGGGTCCTCTGTGCTGGTGATAAGGGCGCCGACGCCCCGCGGGCGTCTCGGCCTCCGAAACCCTCTCCCCTGCCCCTCTCCCTGCGAGGGAGAGGGGTCAGTTGCCGTGTGCCCGACGTGGCGGGGCGGGAAGTTGGTACAAGTCGGGCGGGGTTATGACGATTATAGGGGCAGGCGGTCCCAGGGGGCCGCCGGTCGGCTCCGCGGTCAGGTGAACCGTCGCGGAGACGGTGGGGGGCAGCGGCGTACGGGCGGCACTAGATGGCACACCCACGCCGCCGGCTGTCCTGGGTAGACCCCGGAACAACACGGAGTCAGCAAGTCATGGTCGCGCGCAGAACTCTCGGGGTGGCGAACCTCACTTCCTCCGCCTGCCAGGAGGAGCGGGGGCACGATCGAGTGCCCGGAGCATGTCCCCTCACCCTACCCGCTTCCCCGACGGGGAGAGGGGTTGGATTGGGCGTTCTCATGCTGGCGGTCGGCGTGGGTATCAGCCTCGCCGGCTGCATCAACTTCCCCTCCGAAGTCATGCTCGGCACGGGCGGTTCGCCGTTCATTGTCAAGGGCACGGCCGCCCTGATTAACAACGACGGCCCCTGCCTGGTCTGGCTGGCCGAGAACGGCGTCACGTATCACCTGTTTCAGGGCACCCAGGTGGACAACGCTTCCTTCGACCAGGTCACGACGCCGGGGGTGACGTCGCGGCTGCAAATCGCCACGCGTACGGACATTCCCGTCGCCTGCCAGATCGGCACCGTGGCCGAGGTCTACGACGTGCTGGAGATTGAGGAATGACCGGCCGGTGGCAACCGGCGGTCACCCCGCGTGGCCGCACAAGCGGCGCGGGGAGCGCGCCGCGGCCGCGGCTGGGCCATCGGCCGCGCGGGCGGGCGAGTCTCGTCCTCGCCTGTACCCTGGCTGCCGGCGTCGGCAGCGGCGGCATCAGTCTTCTCGGGTGCTACGCCCCACCGCAGCAACCCCCGGCGTCGTCGGAGATTACCGCCGTGCGGGTGTCGATTCTCGGCGTCGAGCACCTGACGCCGCCGGCCACCGGCTACGAGCGCGTCTACAAGCCGGCCGCGATCGCGCCGGACGGGTCGGCGGGCTTCTTCCTCAGCGTGGCCGTCCGGGACCAGCAGGCGCTGCAACTGCGTCTCAAGGTGGTGCCGGCGCAAACGAGCAGTGCACTGGTGGCGGTCGCGGCGCCGGGCACGGCCGGCGAACGAGCGCTGGGCGGCTTGCCGCAGGCGTTCAACGCCAACACGACCGCGTTGTTGGCGGCGGGACGCGGCTTCTGGTGGCTGGACGAGGGACCGGGCCCGCCGGATGACCTCGGTTGGCGTTTGGGGGTGGTGCTGCCCGGCGCGCTGCTCGGCGAGCACGGGCGTCTGGAAGTGTTCGCCGCGGACGGGGCGGACGGGGCACCGCTGGGCGGTGATCGCATCGACCTGGTGCGGGATTTCTTCTACTTGGCCGTCATTGGCGACTCGATCCAGTGGGGCAACGGCTTGCGCGAGGAGGACAAGATCTGGGCACGAGTCGCCCGCGTGATTGCCGAGGAAACGGGACGCTACGTGGTCACCCAGGTCCATGCCCAAGCCGGGGCGGAGATCCTGCCGTCCGAGTCGGACACCCCCTGCTTCTGGAACTGCTACGGCGAGGTGCCTCGGGTCACCACGTCCGTTACGCTCCAGGCCCAGTTGATCGAGCGGCCGGAGTTGATGGACCTGGTCCTGATGGATGGATGCATCAACGACGTCGGGGTGGAGACCATCATCGACCCGCTGGTGCCGCTTGAGGAATTGACCGCCCTCACCGAGCAGTCCTGCGGTCCGGACATGAGCACGCTGCTGCGGCAGGTGCGGACGCTCGCGCCCCAGGCGCCCCTGGTGGTGACCGGGTACTTTCCGATTGTCGGGCGGCAGTCCGATGTCTTCGGGGTGCGGCGGTGGGCGGATTCGAAGGACATCACGCTGGGCGAGGAGACGGAGACCCTGCTGCAAACGCTGGTTGACCATTCCATGCTTTTCTGGGAGACCGCCCATGCCGGACTGACCCAGGCCGTCGCGGAGGTCAACACGGAAAGCGCCGCGGGACCGATGGCCGCCTTTGCCGACCCCGGCTTCACGGAGGAGCATGCCGTCTTCACGCCGGACCGATGGCTCTGGAGCCTGACCGCCGACGGCGACCTCGCGCAACTGTTCGAACTCGACCTGGACCTGTTTCCCGAGGACCCGCTGTTCGCGTTTCGAGCGGCCCGCTGCTTCGATGACAACGCGGTGCTGGGTCTGGTCGGCTGTTTGTACGCGTCCGTCGGGCATCCCAACCCGCGCGGAGCCCAAGCCTATGCCGACGCGGTCATCGCCCAACTACGCGTGCTGGGCGTCCTGCCGCCGGCGTGAGTTCGTCGCTTCACCCGGTTCACATCGCGCTCCGTGGATGAGTCGCAACCCAGCGCAAACGCCGTAAGGCTTCCGACCAGCACCGCGAGGCCCCGCGTTTCCACTCGGGCTCCGTTGCCACGACCCTGCTTGGTTAACAGAGGGCGCGGACCGGCCGAGGCCCGATAGAACATCGCCCCATCGGCATGACTTTGTGTGAACTTGTGCGAGGAGGCGGGCGCGGGCGTCGCCCCAGCGTGCCGACGCTCACCTGCGCCGAGTTTGGGCATGCCCCCCGACTGCTCCCTCTGGACTACGAATGCTCGGCTTCTGCCCGGCCCGCGACGATTCCGTGGTACCGGCGTTCCACCGGTGGCCCCACGGGCGAGACGCCCGTACCACGTACGGAGCCGCGGGCAAGGCCCACATTGTGTGGACACGTGTAAACGCTCCGCAGGTGCTAACCAACGCCGCGGGCGTTTGTCTTACCACGCGAACGTTGCCCACGGGCGGAAGGGCGCGGGCAAGGGTCCTTCAGCCGGGTCAGCGGGAAACGGCGCACGCGGGTGCGTGGAGAACACTTACGGGGAGGTTCGAGACATGAAGCGTTTTGTCGCTCTGCTGCTGATCGGCGCGGCCACGCTGGCTCAGGCCGGTTGCGTAGTCGTCGCCACCAACAGGGGTCCCATTGGCACCGCCCGTCGGCAGGTCGTCAGTGTGGACGGCAAGCTGTACGTGGTGGACATGCAGGACCACACGTACTACCGGATCGAGCCGGCCGGTGACGAGGGCACGGCCACCGTGACCTACCAGGCCAGCAAGATCGAGGTGCAGGCCGAGGCCGACGGCAAGTAGCCGATGTTTCTGAGCGAGGCGCACGTCTCGCAGAGAGCACCTCGCAACAAGGAAGCCGACCGACGATTGGGGGTGGCATGGCCAAGCGCAGCGCCGCCATGCTTCCCCACGTGCCCGACGCTCTCATCCGCAACAGCATGCCGGCGCCTGCGGCTTGGGCATGCCACCCACCGTCCCCGGCACGTTTCCGCTTCCGTTGTTCACTGAATCCGTTGTCCCCGCCGCGGTCCGTTCCTTATCGCGGGACTGTCGAACATCAATTATTGCGGAACCGTTGTAGGTTCTCCGGGACAGCGCTAGAATCCGGCCGGACCGGAGGGGCGCCGGGCTTCCGCGACGGCGCTCGCCAATGCTGCAACTTGTGCCTGTTCCGCGTCACGGTGGGCAACGCTCCAGCCCAGGCCGGGGGCGCACAGCCGGAGATCACTCTATGCCGACTCTTCAGGAAGTGCTGCACGCGAAGATTCCCGCGTATCGTGAGGAAGTCCAGAGGCTCTCGACCAAGTACGGCGACAAGGTCATCTCGGAGGTGACCGTGGCCCAGGCCTATGGAGGCATGCGCGGGGTGAAGGCGATGGTCTGCGACACCTCGGTGGTGGACGCGGACAAGGGCCTGTACGTACGCGGGCGTCCCCTGCAGGAGATCAAGCACCTCTGGCCGGAGGAAGTGTTCTACCTGCTGCTGACCGGCGAGCTGCCCGACGCCCAGGGCAAGCAGGCGCTCCAGCGCGAGCTGGACCGCCGTTCCCAGGTGCCCGACTACGTGTGGAACCTGCTCCGCGCGATGGCGGACGACACGCATCCCATGTGCATGCTGGCGACGGGGGTGCTGGTCATGGCGCGGGAGAGCATCTTCCGCAAGTGGTACGACAAGGGCATGAAGCGCGAGGACTACTGGCTGGCGATGATGGAGGACGCCCTGAATATCCTGGCGAAGCTGCCGGTGATCGCGGCCGGCATCTACCGCATCCGCTACCGGCACGGGGGCGTGATGCAGTGGACGCCGGGGTTGGACTACGCGGCCAACTACGCCAACATGCTGGGCATTGCCGACCCGGCCGAGGCCTTCGCCAAGATGATGCGCCTGTTCATGAACTTCCACGCCGACCACGAAAGCGGCAACGTGTCGGCGAACACCTGCCACACGGTCGGTTCCGCCCTGTCGGACGCGTACTACGCGGTGTCGGCCGGGCTCAACGGACTCGCCGGCCCGCTGCACGGACTGGCCGCGCAGGAAAGCGTAGCGTGGATCCTGCACGTGATCGACGAGTTCGGCGGGGTGCCCACGGAGGCGCAGCTCCGCGAGCACGCCTTCGAGACGCTACGGAGCGGGCGGGTGATTCCCGGTTACGGCCACGCCGTGCTGCGCGTGGTCGATCAACGCTACGTGGGGCTGCATGAGTTCGGCAAGCAACACCTGCCGGAAGACCCGCTGCTGCAAACGGTGGACCGCCTGTACAAGGTCGTGCCCGAGGTGCTGCGGGAGTACTCCGAGGAACGCGTCAAGGCGGGCAAACACCCGATCGCCAACTGCTGGCCGAACGTGGACGCGATCTCGGGCACCTTGCTGTACCACTTCGGGCTGACGGAGTTTCCGTACTACACAGTGCTGTTCTCGGTGTCCCGGACGATGGGCATGCTCGCCCAGTTGATCCTGAACCGGGCCCTGAACACGCCCATTGTGCGACCGAAGTCCGTCACGACCGAGTGGATCAGGCAACAGGTGCGCAAGAACTGACCGCGCCGGTCGGGGCACGGGCGTCCCGCCCGTGGTCGAACTGTGGCGCGGGCGTCCCGCCCGTCGATCGCCCCGGCCGAATAACTTCGCTGAATGGGGAAGCCGACCAGCCGCGCGGGGCGGCATGGCCAAGCGCAGCGCCGCCATGCTCTCCCAGGTACCCGACACTCTCGTCTGCAACAGCATGCCGGCGCCTTCGGCTTGGGCATGCCACCCGGCGCGCTCGCCCTGGCCATGCCGCGCGTTCGGTCGCCCGGCTTCCCCCAGGGTACTATCGCTCAGGGTGCCTCCGGCAGCGGCGGATCAGCGGCCAGGACCTCCAGGTTCAGAGAGCCGATCATCTTGATGAGCGGCAGGCTCAGATCGGCGAGCCCGGCGTCCTTCAACGACGAAACCGCCAGGGCGATGCGGGTGGGGCCGCACTGCGTCTCGCCGAGAGCCGCGTCGATGTCGTACCACGCGCCGTGGATCCACACCTGCGTCCACAGGTGATAGCCGAAGAGGTGCTCCCTGCCGCCGAATTGCGGCACGTACGCCAGACCGACCACCACGCGCGAGGGGAGCCCACGCAGCCTCGCCAGCGCGGCCAGCAGGATGCCGTGCTCGCTGCAATCGCCCTCCTTGTTGCGGCAGACCTCGTTGGCCGTGGCGAAACCAATGTTGAGGCTCTTGGTCTTCACGTAGTCGGAGACGAAGCGCCGCAACCGGTCGGCCAGGGCGAACGGCTCAGTCACGTCGCCGGCGGCCTGTTCCGCCAGCTTGATGAGCTCCGGGTCCTGCAAGTTCATCATCAGATTGCTTTGCAGGTACTCGGCCAGCACCGCCGGCGGCGGGAGGGGCTGGGCGTCCGCAGGGAGCTTGTGCTCCTGCCGGGTGACGGTCACTTCGGCGGTGCCGTCCGGAACGTTGCGAACCGCCTGCATGCCGGTAGTCGGGAGACTGTTCAACTGGAGCGCCGGGTCCTTGCCGCTGATGCGGTACTTGACCTGCTTGAGCCGGTCGGTCGGCAGCGGCCGGACCGGAATCGTCGTCTGCATGAAGAACTCCGGCGGGACGAATTCCGCCAGGGCACTCTCCTCATCCGAGGTAATCATCTCCAGATTGCCCACGCCCGGCATGGGGACCGTGGCCTTCAGCGTCCAGCCGTGTTTGTCCACCCAGGTGATCGTCTCGTAGCTGCCGCCGGGCGTGGACATGCCCACGGTGACGCGCTGGCCGCGAAGCTCCTTCCCCCGCACCGTAAAGGACTCCCACTCGCCCACGCGCGTGACCGCCTCGACGCCGTCATCGAGGCGCAGATCCGGCACGTACATCTTCAGCGTGTATTCGGTGCCGGGCTGGAACCCGCGCAGCAGGCTCTCGCGGAAAGCACCCCAGAGCATCACCGCGCCGGCCGGGAAATCGTAGGTGGACTTGTTCTCCACCCCGAACTGGGAGGCAACCACCGTCACCTTGCCCTGCTCGATGGTTCCCTTCAGGCTGAGCTTCGCCTGGGCCATGTCCATTTCCGAGCTGAACGAAACCGGCGTTCCGTCGAGCTTCTCGGTAAACTCCTGCGTGATGGCGATGCCCACCTTCTGGTTCGCCCGGGCGAGCTGGATGCTCAGGTGCATGCGGCTGTGGATAAGATCGCCCGCGCGGGACATCGTGGATTGGCCGTAGCCGATCTTGCTGCCCGACAGGTACACCTCGAGCCAGTCATCGCTGAAGCGACCCTGCGGCGGGTCATTCGGGTCCAGAGGCCCCGGCGTCGAGCCCGCCCACACGGGCAACACCCACCCGAGCAACGCCGCGATCAACAACGCGCGACCCAAGACATTCAACATGGATGCGTCCTCCCGAACGCTGGCGGCGGAGACTGTTGCGTCGGCCCCCCGCGGCCGACGTAGATGCGTTCCGGCGGGTGGCATGGCCAAGCGCAGCGCCGCCATGCCTTGCGCCGAGCGAATCCTCTTCCCCCAACCGCATGCCGGCGCCCTCGGCTTGGGCATGCCACCGCACACCGGCCTTTGCTTCTCGTGTCCACCGAAGCCGCGCTCAGGGGGTCGAGGCCGCCCACGCGTTCGGCGGGTACAACCCGCCCTACTTGCAGAACACGTCCTTGAGCCACTGCACGGTAGTCTGGCGACCCAGCTCACCAATGGCCGTGGTCAGCGGAATATCCTTGGGACACACCTGCACGCAGTTCTGGGCGTTGCCACAGTCGGTGATGCCGCCGTCCTGCATGATGGCGTGCAGACGGTCCTCGCGGAAGAACTCGCCGGTGGGATGGGCGTTGTGCAGATAGACCTGACCCAGCGGGGCGGGGCCGATGAACTTCGACCCGCCGTGGTACTGAGGGCACGCCTCCATGCAGCAGCCGCAGGTCATGCAACGCGAGAACAGGTAGCGGACGGACTGCTCCTTCGGGGAGATGCGCGGGGCCTGAACGTGAATGTCGTAAGAGCCCTCGATCGGCACCCACGCCTGCACCTGCCCCAAGGCGGTGAACATCCGCGTCCGGTCGACGACCAGGTCGCGCACCACCGGAAACTTGGAGAGCGGCTCCAGCACGATGGGCTGTTCCAGCTCGTCAATCAGCGCGGCGCAGGACTGCCGCGGCACGCCGTTGACGATCATCGAGCACGCCCCGCAGACCTCCTCCATGCAGTTGCAGTCCCAGGCCACCGGGTTGACACGCTGCCCCGCCCGGTTGACCGGGTGCTCGCGCAGATACATCAGGGCCGAGACCACGTTGTGCCCGGGAGAATAGGGCATGACGAACTCCTCCCAGTACGACGGGCTCTGCGGGTCCGCCTGACGCTTGATCTTGAACGCGATCTCCTTCGGCATCGACACCACTCCCGAACTACACAGGACCAGCCGAAAGGGAAACGAGCCGGGTGGCATGCCCAAGCCAAAGGCGCCGGCATGCGGTCACGCCGCGCGTGGGCCTCATCGGGGTAGGGCATGGCGGCACGGCGCTTGGCCATGCCACCCCCTTCCGACTTTCAGTTTCCCTGTGGCGTGCAGCCATTCAGACCTCCTAGCGGTAATCGCGCGGCTGCTCCGGCGCCATCACCGACAAATCGACCGGCTTGAACTCGAACTGCGGACCGTCCGGCGTCCAGGTCGCCACCGTGGCCTTGAGCCATTTCTCGTTGTTGGCTTTCCACTTCGCCTTGTAGGCTTCGTATTCCGGGTCCCCGGCGAACTTGCCGGGCGGGACCTTCAGCTCGAACTCGGGCTTGAAGTGCGACCCGCGGCACTCATCGCGCAGCCGGGCGCCCTGGGCGATCACCTCCGCCAGCACGATCATGTCGTAAATCTGCCGCGCCCAGGACAAGGACTGGTTCGTCCACCCCCCGGAATCGTCCAGCGTGATCCGCCGGAACCGGTCCTTGAGGTCCCGGATGCCGGCGACGGCCTTGTCCAGCCCGGCGTTGTCGCGCTCCACGAACACGTGCTCCTGCATGATCTCGCCGAGGGCGTGGTGCAGGGCGAAGGGGTTTTCCGGGCCGGAGGAAGACGTAATCGTGCGGTTGATCTCCTGCTGCCGGGCCAGTTCCTTCGTAAAGGAGTCCGCGGGGACATCGGCGGCGGTGCTCTTCAGAGTCTTCAGGTAAGCGCTGACCGCGTCGCCCGCGACCCGCCCGCTGAAGCTGGCGCTGAGCAGCGAGTTGGCCCCCAGCCGGTTGGCGCCGTGGTAGCCGCTGTCGCATTCGCCACAGGCGTAGAGCCCGGGGATCGTGGTCGCGTGGTTGCGCGGGCTGCTGTGCTTCATCCCGCCGGCAGTGCCGTCCTTCTCGTAGTCGACCAGGATGCCGCCCATCGAGTAGTGCATGGACGGGAAGATCTTCATCGGCCCGGTGTAGGGGTCCTCACCGGTGAAGGTCTGGTACATCTCCAGAATGCCGCCCAGCCGGTCCTCGAGAAACCGGCGCGGCCGGTGCGACAGGTCGAGGTACGCAATCTCCTTGCCGCCGACGCCCAATCCCATGTGACGCACCACGCGCACAATCGCCCGCGAGGCGATGTCGCGTGGCACGGTGTTGCCGTAGGCCGGATACCACTCCTCGAGGAAGTAGAACCGCTCCGCCTCGGGGATATCGACCGGGTCCCGCTGATCGCCGGCGTTGCGCGGCACCCAGATGCGCCCGCCTTCGCCCCGGCACGCTTCGGACATCAGCCGGTTCTTGTCGTGCCCCGGGATGGCCGTCGGGTGGAACTGCACGAACTCGCCGTTGGCGAACCTGGCGCCCTGCTGGTAGACGCGGGCGGCCGCTGCCCCCGTGCTGTTGGTCGACATCGTGGACCGACCCCAGATCAGCCCCAGCCCTCCGGTCGCCAGGATCACGGCATCGGCGCGAAACGCCTCCAGCTTCATCGTCTGCAAGTTCATCGCCACGATGCCGCGGCAGGTGCCGTTGCCGTCGCGAACGATGGAGAGGAACTCCCAGTCCTCGTACTTGGTGATCTTGCCGTCCGCCTCGAAGCGCCGCACCTGCTCATCCACGGCGTAGAGCAACTGCTGACCCGTGGTCGCGCCGGCGAAGCAGGTACGCCGATTCTTGACGCCGCCGAACAGCCGCTGGTCCATGGTGCCTTCCGGCGTGCGGCTGAACGTGACACCCATGCGGTCGAACGCCCGGATCAGCCCGGGCGCCTCCTCGCACATGCTCTTGATCGGCGGCTGGTCCGCGAGGTAGTCCCCGCCCTTGATGGTGTCCACGATGTGCTGCTGGATCGAGTCACGCTGCCCTTTCACGTCGAAGACGGCGTTGATGCCGCCCTGGGCGCAGCATGAGTGCGAGCGCTTCACCGGGAAGAGCGAGAACAGCTTCACCGGGTAACCGTTCTCGGCCGCGCGCAGCGCCGCCCACAGACCGCCCAGCCCGCCGCCCACCACGATGACTTCCGGTTTCGCTGCGATGGCAGGAGCCTCCTAGAAGAAACGCCCGTTGAAGCCCCACAAGGCGTGGAACCCCAGGAACATCAGCACCACGAACACGATCCCGCACGCCGCCAGCGATATCCGCTGCGCCCGCGGGTGCGTCGTGATTCCCCAGTTGATTCCCATCAGCCACAGGCCGTCGGCGAGGTGGAACGTGGCGGCCGTGATCCCGATCATGTACAACACCACGTTCAGCGGGTTCGCGTACACCTGCTGCAGGTGCCCGAACAGATCCGCCTCGACCCCGGCATCCAGCCCGGCGGCGATCCGCGTGTGCCACACGTGCCAGATGATGAACGCGAGCGTGATCAACGCCGTGATCCGCTGCAGCAGGTAACGCACGTTGGCCTCGTAGGCGTAGCGGACCGCGTTGTTCTTGCTCTGCCACCAGATGACCAGCCCGTAGATGCCGTGCGCCAGGATGCCGGCCGCCAGGAACAGCTCGATCGCCAGCTTGTAGTTCAGCGTGGTGGCAATGCCCTCCACCACGTGTTCATTGAAGAACGCCTGCCCCTTGCGCGACATCGAGTTCTCCCAGAGGTGGAAGCAGAGGAAGAACCCCACCGGGACCAGTCCGAGCAACGAGTGGATCTTGCGCGACAGGTAATGAACGTTGAGTGAGTCAGCCATCGGCGTCTCCCACGGCCTGTGCTTGCCTGCGGCGGCATTCTAAATGGCTCCACGCCTTGGGGAAACCCGCACTGCGGCCGGGGTGGCATGGCCAAGCGCAGCACCGCCATGCCTTCTCGCCGACCGGCGGCCGCCGCCACGGCTTGCCTGCCTACCTGCCGGCAGGCGCCTTCAGTCTGGGCATGCCACTCTGCCGGTTTCCCGCCTGCGCGGTCCCATTCAGAACCCGGGACACCGACTAGCAAATCGGGTGCCAGAGACCGCCCGACAGTGGCAATTGGGGCAGCGGCCTGCACTTCTCCCCGATCGCGCCGGCGGCCCTCCACGCCGCACCCGCCGCCTTGACCCCCACCCCGGTCTCACCTATGCTCGTCCGCGCGATCATGATGCCGAGTGCACAACAAATGCCCTGACACTGGCGGGAGAGCAGGGGTGCAGCGCTCCACGACATCCCAGGCGGCGTGCCAGGCTTCACGCTGGCGTCCGACGCCGGTCGCTCCGCCGCTGCCCGGGCTGTCCGAGGAACGTATTAGGTCAAGCGCCCTTCGGGCGCAGGCGGCCGGTGTACTGGCCGTCAGCCTTGGCGTGCTGGCGGTAGCGGTTTGGCTGAAGCCCGACCCGGCCGGTTTTGGTACGCACGAGCAACTCGGACTGGCGCCGTGCAGCATGCTCGTGCTGACGGGTTATCCGTGCCCCACCTGTGGCATGACCACCGCCTTTGCGTGTACGGTGCGGGGACAATGGGGTGCGGCCATCGCGGCCCAACCGGGCGGATTCGTCCTCGCGCTCGGGACGATGACAGCGGGTGTGTTGGCGGCCGTGGTGCTCGTCCGCGGACGCGGCTGGCGAGGTCCCTGGCACCGGGTGTCGCCGACCTTCGCGATTCTCGCGGTGACGGTACTCATGCTGTTGGGCTGGGGGGTGAAGATCGTGATCGGACTGTGCCTGGGAACGTTGCCGGTGCAGCGGCTATGAGCCGTCGCCACGCTCGACATAGTCCGGCCGTCCGGCGGAACACTGGCGTCACGCACGTGACGCTATCCGTGGCACGGACGTCCCGCCCGTGCAGTCACCGGCGAGACACCGGTGGCACAATCGCCAGCCCTGGAGGACCCGGCCCTCAGTAGCGCGGAGAACGCCGCGCCGACGAGCAGGGGAGGACAATCATGCGAACCAGATTCAGCCATTGGTCGGCGGGCATCGCGGCCGCGGTCCTGTTGATGGCCCTCACCGGCTGCAACTGGCTTACTCCGCTGGCGGCCATCAGCGAACAGAAGCAGGAGGTGCTCGCCGAGTTTGACAAGCTACCGGGCAGCCGGACGCTCGTCCTGATCTGGACGCCGCCCGAGACTCTCTTCGACTATCCGTACGCCCGCCTCGAACTGGCCACCTACATCGGGGACAGGTTGCAGGAGGGGCTGACCACCAAGAAGAGCAAGATCGACCTTGTTGACCCGCGCGACGTCGAGGAGTACCTGGGGCGGCAACTGGCGCGGCGGATTGACCCGGCGACAGTCGGACGGCAGTTCGACGCCGACTACGTCGTCTACCTCGAACTGCTCCAGTTCCAGATCCGAGACCCGGAGGAACCGCAGTTCCTGCGCGGGCGCATCCAGGCGTCGGTGACCGTGCACGTGGTGCGGGCGGAGCCGGACCAGGTCAAACGCTACGAGCTGGCTCCTGTCGAGACGGTGTATCCCAAGAAAGGCCCCGTCGTGCTCAGCGCGACGAATTCACTGCGCGTGCGGGAGGCCATGTACCGCGAATTCGCCGAGCAAGTGGCCCGCAAGTTCTTCGACCATACGGTGGACCTCTAGACAGGACCACGCAGATGGCAGACCGGAAGGGTGGCATGCCCAAGCCGAAGGCGCCTGCCGGCAGGTAGGCAGGCCGGCAGGCTGTGGCGGAAACTCGGCTTCGTTCAAACGAGTGCATGGCGGCGCTGCGCTTGGCCATGCCACCCCGTACCGTGTGCAGGTCTCCCCAGGAGGCGGAACTGCATCGCGACCGGGTGCCTAGGTCCTTTGGACCTGGGGGACTGATAATGGACGATCCCGCCTGGAGTGCCCCGCACCGCGCGGGTGACCAGCGACCCAGGAGAACCGCCCCGCCCGCAAGTGTGAACGCGGAGCCCGTGTGCGGGGAGTGAGGACGGTCTGAGCATGAACGCCAAGCTGATACATCCATCGGTAGGTCCGGCGCGACAGCCCGTCGGGGCTTGCCTTCGGGGTCGCGGGATCAGGCTGCTCCTGCTGCTCAGCATGTTGCCGTTGCTCCCCGGTTGCGCGGCCGGGCTGGCCGGGCTGTACATGCTGGGCGCCGGCGAGGGGCAGCGCGTTTCCGCCAAGTACAAGCTGCCGCCCGGCGTATTGCTGCTCCTCCTCGACGATCGGGGGCTGGTGGAGACGCCGTCCTTCGAGCCGACCGTTGTCGACGCCCTGGCGCAGGAACTGCTGCGTCACAAGGTCGCCGAGAAGATCGTACCCTACGAGACGATCCAGCGGTTGCGTCAGGTCGAGCCGCGCTTCTACGAACGCGGCTGCCGCGAGGTCGGGGAACTCGCGGGTGCGGACCTGGTGCTGTGGGTCGAGGTGCAGGATTTCGCGCTCGAGAAGGCGCCCTTCGATCCGGAGCGGGCGGCGCTGGTCACCGTGACCGTCAAGGTCATCAACGTGCTCGAACGGGAACGAAAATCGAAGGTGCGGCTCTGGCCGGACACACCGGCCGGCTACCTCGTCAGTGCCCACGTGGACGTGGTCAAGGCCAGCCGCGCGGATGACCTCGCCCAAGTGGAACGCGAGCTCGCCCAGACGCTGGCTGACCAGGTCGCCAAGCTGTTCTACGATCACCATCTGCCGGGCAACTACAAGCCCGAGTCGTAACCGGCGGTCGGTGTTTCTGCTGTCGGGAAGTGCTCTGCGGATGACGACTGTCTGTCACGTCTTCGATGAGTCCGTCGGCTGGGTGCAGCGGGTCGGCGTGCGGCCGCTGCTTGACAGCGGCTGCCGCGCTTACCCCGCCCCGCGCCTGTTCGCCATCGACCCGGCGGCCGGCGAGGCCCTCCGCCCGCTGGGCAAGTCCGTCACCTTCTCCCCCCGGCGGTTCGGCTTGGACCTGCTGGCAGCGCCGCGCCTGGGGGTGCTGCTGCGGGAACACGGCACTGAGCTGGTGCACGCCTGGGGCATCCACGCGGCCGCGGCCGTGCGCTCGGCGCTGGGGCGTGATCAACCCCTCGTCATCAGCATCTGCGACCCGGCTCTCCCACCCGCCGCGGTGAAGTTGTTGCGGGCTTTGCTGGGCGACGCGCGCGGCGCGGTGGCCTGTGGCAGCGGCGTAGTTCGCCGCCGGCTGGTGGAAGGCGGGGCACCGTCGGAGCGTTGCGTACTGCTCCGCCCGGCCGTGGATTTCGCCGTCATCAACGCCGTGCGTGGCCAATCGCGCTCGGCGCTGCTTGGCGCCGCCGCCGACGTGACGGTCGTGCTCCTTGCCGAGCCCCTCTGCGCCGGTCACGACCACTTCGAGGCGTTCTGGGCCGTGGTGTTGCGCGGCCACCTGCGCGGTGGACTGCGCGTCGTCGTGCCGGGGTCGTCGCGCGTGGCAGCCAGGATTGCTCGTTTCGCGACCGGGCTGCCCGATCCCGGCGTGCTGCTGGTGCCACCTGATGGCACACCGTTTGAGCATCTGGTGGCCTGCGCCGATCTGCTGGTGGTGCCCGCCCGCAGGGACCTGGACCCCACGGCGATCGCCTGGGCCATGGCGGCGGGCGTGCCGATCGTGGCCGCAGCCGTGCCGGCGGTGGCCGAGTTCATTGTCCACAAGGTCAACGGCTATCTGTACAAGCCCGAGGCGGGTCGCGGTCTGTTTCGGGTACTCGCGCGCCTGCTGGAGGATCGGCCTGAAGCACCCCGCTGCGCGGAGGCCGGCCGCGGGCAGGCCTACGAGATGTTCAGTGCTCGCCGTTACGTGGAACAGACTTGGCAGCTCTACAGCAATGTCATTGCCGGCAGGCGTCCGGATGCGGACATCCCGGATCCGGCGTCGGCAGCCACGGGCCAGTGCTGACTCGTCCCCTCCGGGCCGCCGACCGCCGCCGCGGACCCCTCATCCCTGCACCAGGCTGTTAGTAGAGGTCGTCGTCCTCGTCCTCGTCGAAGTCGTCGTCGTCGAGGTCGTCATCGTCAGGCAGGAGTTCGTCCTCGTCGTCGTCGAAATCGTCCTCGTCGTCCTCGTCTTCGTCCTCCCAGTCGCCAGGCGCCGAACCCTGGAAGGCAAGGCGATCCGATTTCCACGACCCCCAGGCGCCGGCCGCACCCTCTGCCGACAATCCGGCCACACCCACTCCCACCAAGTGGTTCGCCAAGACCGACCTGACCTCCTCCACAACCGTCTCGGTCGCAGCGTCATTCACTAAGGTGTATTCGCCTGCTTTGCACATATTCACCATACTCGCCAAACTGACACGCCGACTTCGGACCCGAAACTCCCCATTGGTCCCGGGTCGCCAAGCGGGAGCGCCACCGGGAACCCGCCTGAAAGCCGCGGAAAGTCTAGTACGCAACCCCGAGTCGTCAAGCAAAAATCTCGCCGTCGGGCGCCACTTTCCAGCGCTTTGTCACGGGGTCTCCGGCGTACCGGGAACAGGCTGTCCCGACCGCCACGCCTTGGCGCGCGAGGGTGGCATCGGTACCCTCCCCTGAAGCCTCCCAGCAACCCACGGAAGGAACTTCGACAATGAGTACCCAGGATCCGCACGACCAACCGAAGGGACCCCAGGCCCCGGCAGTCGAGCCCGGCACCACGCCCCGCGCGGTGCACTCTGATCCGGTCCCCGCCGCAGGCGACCAACCTGCCGACCCATCCCAGGAGGCGGACGTCTGGACAGGGCGCACCCACTGGAAGTACTACGCCGGCCGCCTGCTCCTCTGGGCCCTGGTGTGCGTCCTGCTGGCGGTGGCCTTAGGCTGGCTTCACGGGAGCACCAACTGGCTGAGCGTCTGGGACGCCTTGAAGTGGTTCTTTATCATCGGAATCGTCTCCGGGCTGATCGTCGTCGGAACGGTCGCCATCAGAGTGTGGACGTGCCGGTATCGGCTGACCAGCCAGCGGCTGTTCATCGAGCGTGGCCTACTCAGCAAGACCGTGGACCAGACGGAGCTGATCCGCGTCGATGACGTGCGGCTGTACCGCAGCCTGCTGAACCGCATCTTCGGGGTAGGCACCGTGGTGGCCGTAACCACCGATGCCACCGACAGGGAGGTAACCCTGCCGGGCATCCTGGAGGCGGACGTGGTTGCGGAGGCAATCCGCCGGAACATGCGCGTCCAGCGCCGCAAGTCGCTGTACGTGGAGAACATCTGAAACCCGTATGGGTTGAGCGTCTTTGGCGTTGTGGGTGCCATGCTTACCCGCGACCGCGGTCGCGGGTAAGCATGACTCTGCAAGCCGCAGCACATGCCCACCCCCGCCTGCGGCGGGTGAGGGCATGGCACCCGCGCTAAACACGCACCGAAACACCGTCTTCGAGCTGCTCACCGGGAGGCACGGTGAAACCTGCCGGCACGCCGTCGCCGTCTCCGTGCCTTCGATGATGGCCGGCGGCTGAACCCGGCGTTCCGAGGTTCGCCTGCAAAGCCGGGCTGCGGTATGATCCCGGCTTCCAGGTCAAGGCTGGCGAGCAGCGTGCCCGCCGGCCACAGGCAGGGAGGGGAGAGGTCAACAGGGGCATGCCGGGGCACTCGCGTCTAACGGAGAGCACCCGCCGGGTCCGGCTGGGCGTGTACGTGGTCGGCGGGCTGTACGTGGCCGTCGGCCTCATCTTTGCTGCCCGCCACGCCTACGCCGGTGACGTAGTGAACACTCTGGTGGGTCTGCTCATCGTCACCGGAGCCCTGGGCGGCGCGTTCGCGCTGTTGCGTGCCCTCAGCTTGGCGGCACGCCTCTGGCGGGTGACCGAGACGCTGGACGAAGTTCGCGCCCACCTGCGTGCGCTGGCGGCCGCTAACCACACCGCCGATGCCGAGGCCCAAGCCGCCGAAGCGGTCAAGCTGATGAACCTGGCGGCCGTGGGCAACGGCGACCCAAGCCTGCTCAGTGCGGCCACGCTCGACCGCAGCCGTTATCCCCGCTTGGTCCGAACGCTGGATGAAGTGCGCGAGCATCCCGAAGGCCCGGCCGATGTGGGTGGAGCGCCCCCGGGGATGGAGTTGGCGACCGGTGCAGTCCACACGCCCGCTCCGGTAGTGAGCCCCCCCGCTGAGCCGAACGAGGCCGCCACATCCCCGACCCAGGTGGAGGACAGCTTGGCCGGGGCGGACGGGCCCAGCACTCAGAACCTGCTGCGGCTTTGGACGGTTGCTCTGCGCAATCACGACCTGGAGGAGTGTCGCCGGACGTTCAGCGCTCTAACCGATCTGGCGGAGGCGCAGGTTAGTGATCGGCTCCACCGCGAGTTGGTCGGTCTGGAGCAGCAGACGCAGCGTGGTTTGTGCGGCGCGTTCAGGGAGGCCATTCGCGGGGACAACTACGCGGCCGCCCTGACCGCGGGCGCGCGGCTGCACACCCTCTTCCCCGACTCGCAGGCCGCCCGCGACTTCGCTCGCCTGGAGCCCCACTTGCGCCGGCGCCTGGAGGCCCGCTTCGCCGATACGGGAAGCTGACGGCGGTCGTCCGCGCGAGACCAATTCCTTTCCGCATGTACGTGCAGTGCGTGTTGCGGTCTGTTCGGAGCCCGAGCGGAAGCGAGGGAACGAATAGTGAGTAGCGAAGAGCGAATGAAGAAGGGGCGCGGCCGACCGAACCCGGACGGTAGCGAAGGGGCTTTGCGGGGTGTCGGGTCCAGTCCCTCGTCCCCGTTCGGGCTCCGTCCCGGTGCTCGCTGGCCTCCTTCATGTTTTGCGTGCCGCCTGGTTCAAGTCGCACTGATCTCACCCGTACCGGTTGAAATCCTCCGTTTTTCGCTTGACGCCCCCCCCCCCCGCGACGCGGTACCTTGAACCTAGGACATGTCGGTCAGGGGTTAGGGTGCCGCGTCCAGCCCGGTTGTGGACGCGGGCGGTGGGTCAAACGGGCCTTCGGCGCGAACCGCGTCGTTCTCGCCGCCGGTCCCATCACCACATCGGAGGATCCGCAATGACACGCGAGCATTGGATCGTGGGAGCTCTCATCTTTGCAGGCGCGGGGGCCGTGTGCCTTGGCGCCCTGTACACCTGGACCGGCGGCGGACCGGATAATGACTGGGACACGTCCGCCAACTGGTTTACGTATGGACAGCGCCCGTATCCGTCCACGACGAGCGACGACGCCGTGTTCCCCTATGACCAGAACGGTTGGACCGTCAACCTGATCACGGAGCAGATCGACGACCTGAACGTCAATGCGACTACGCAGTTTGCCTCGGGGGGCGGGACAGTAACGCTGACGGTGGACAGCTTGACGATCAACGGACCTTCGCAGCCCAATGCCCCGCCGGTTACCGTGACCGTCTTTGAGAACGCCGTGATCACGACGGTGGCTCAACCATAGATTGGACGAGGATGCTGCCCGACCGCCTGCCTCAACCCGGAGAAGCGCGGCAAGCGGCGGCGAACTGAACAGGACTTCATGGGTGTGGCAGTCTGTTGAAGAAGTGGCGTCGGCCCCCCGCGGCCGACGTAGAGGGCCCCAGATGCACCGGTTCTCAGGGTGTCACCCGCGGTCCGACCGTTCTTCAAGAGGCTGCTAGGTGCGGAGGATACGTCAATGAACCGCAAGTGCGGATTGCTGATCATCGCCTCGATCGTAATCTCACACCTTGCGAGCCCGGCACACGCCGTGGACTGCTACTTCTACCCGCCTGACTACCCCAACGTTACAGGCGGGAACTGGGGTACGCCACAGTACTGGGACCCGCAAATCCCTGGCGTTGGCGACCGCGCAGTCATCGGTGAGCATCAGGGGGAGCTTGTCATTGTCCAATGCTACGTCACGGACGAAAGGCAGGTGGGTTCCCTTCTGCTCCACGGAGGCTGCAACACGCGCCTGCTGATAGGCCACGAGGGGAAGCTGACGGTTTACCAGAACAGCCGGATTGACGGCGACGGCATAGAGAGGCACAACGGCGCCTGCATCGAGTTCTACCGGTTCCAACCCGGGGCCGCAACGTCCGATTGCGGCGCGGGAGAACTCTGCATCGGCGCTGATCTGACCATCGCGGGAGACGGCGGGCAGATTCTCGGGAACATCAACTCCGGGCAACTGGAGAACCCTCCGCATTGTACCCAGGGGAGCAACCCAGGGATCATCACCAGTGCCAACGTCGGCGGGCTGCCCGCGCTCCTTACCCTCCAGAGCGACGGGCAGAGGCCTCTCCAGGTCCACGGCTACATCGACATTCGGGCGAAGCTGTTCAACAACGCCCGGGTGGGTGTCGAGGGTGTGCACAACGTCATGAAGCTTAGCAGGTGGCCCAAGACGGGAAGCGGGGAATGGTACTCCGCGGGCGGACGTCTGGAAGTGCACGTCCCGGTAACCTGGAACGCCATGTGGCGCCTGTACGGGGACGACAACGACGACAACGTCCCCCTGATCTGGATTAACGCTGCCTGTACGGAACTCGCGGGCAACGTGGAAGTGTCACGAGGGAAGCTGCAGGTGGACGAAGACTTCTGCACGACCGGGGATCTGATCCTGCAAGGCGTGAATAACCCACAGGCTCCCTACCCGGGGTCGCGGATCAGCGTCAGCGCCGGCAAGTCCGCCCAGTTCAGCGGGTCGTGTCCGTAGGCGCGATCCGTACGCGCAGACGCCGAGTGCAGTCCGGTGGGTCTGTAAGGGAGCGGCGGCGTTCGTCTGGGCTGCGCAGGGGGGGTTCGGCTTGCATTAACCTGACTCGCCCTGGTAGCATGAACGGGTAGGGGAGGACCCGCATCCGCGGGGAAGGTGGGGTAGTCATGAACAGGTGCGCTCATCGGAGCGGGCGACTGCGCGGTTGCGGCCGCAGGCCGTGGACGGATGCCGCGTTCCCTCTGCTATTGCTCTCGACGCTGATAGTACCGGTCCCGAGCGCTCACGCTCAGGTCCGGATCCCGCCGGGCTTCGAGGTGGTGCAGCTTACCGCGGATGCGCAACAGGATCGGTGGGTGCAGATCAACAACTGTGGCGAAGTAGTTCACACGAAGCTGCTTCCCACGGGACAAGGACGAGCGATCTTCCTTCATGACAACGGCAAGGTGACGCGTATCACCCCCGACGCGTCCTACAACTACACCCCGGACATCAACGATGCGGGAACGCTGGTCTTCAGCCACGTGCCCGCACCGGGTCAGGTCGAGCGCATCGTTAGATACCGCAACGGCGCTCTGGAGGAGATCACTTCCGGTCCGATCCCCGATATGTTCCCGCGCGTGAATAATCACGAACACATTGCGTGGGACCGCTGGTTCGGAACCGGGTGTTGGGAGGCCGGGGCTGAGATCTTCTTCTACGACGGGGAGAGCATCACTCAGATTAGCGCCAACGGCTTCTCGAACCAGAGCGTCTGCATCAACGACGCGGATCAACTGGCCTGGACGAAGTATGATTTCTGTCCTGCCGCCTGGCAATCGGCAATTTTCTTCCACGCGCCCGACCCCCTGACTTTGCTGCCCATCGACACCACGATTCCGCAGGAACTCCCCACCGGGCAAATCCAGGGGCAGATTCCTACGCTTAACGATCTGGGCCAAGTCGCCTGGTGCGGGTCGGTGGGCATCGAGATCTGGGACGGCAGGCATACCCGCTTTCTGACCTACTGGGGGGACAATCCGTCACTCAACAATCGCGGCGACATGTACTTCATCCGTTGGTACGAAGAGACCGAGACCTGGCAGGCGTGGTGCTATATGGACGGGATGTTCTACCAGCTCACCGGCGATCCCTTCTGGAACACTGTCGGTCACATCAATGAGTACGGCGAAATGGCCTGGGAGATGGGGATGGGCAACGGCAAGGAAGTGCGGATGCTGCGGCGCATTCGCAACGGCGACACGGACTTCGATCTCGACGTGGACGTGGACGACTACGCACCATGGGCGGACTGTCTGACCGGACCCGTCGAGACCGATCGACTCTGTGATTGCCGGTTTCTGGATATGCAGCACGACCGCGACGTGGACTTAGCCGACTTCGCGCTCTTCCAGAACGCAATGGGCACCGTGGTGACCATCGACGATCACAACTGTTGCGCAGCCCACTACGACCCCGGCTGCACCCACCCGGACATCATGGCCTGCGTCTGCGCCGCCCTGCCGGAGTGCTGCCAGACCACCTGGACCGCCGCCTGCGCGGCCGCTGTGAGCAACCTCAGTTGCGGCGAGTGTCCGTAGGGAGCTGTCAGCTATAAGCTACAAGCTATCAGCTTTAAGCTATCAGCCATAAGGTGTCAGCCATAAGCCATCAGCTTTAAGCTGTCAGCCTTTAGCCATGGGCTGTCAGCGTTGAGCCATTCGTTCCCAATGCCCGGCGGTCCTTTGCTGCGCGGCGGACACCCCTCCTCCGAGCCCGAGCGGAAGCGAGCGGGCAGGCAACGCCGTGCACCCCCCGAAGGGGGTGCAAGTAGGTAGCCCAGGGCGGAACAACTTTTCTCGTTAATTGTCACGCAACACCTCTTCTTACAGCCAGTCGGGCGTGGTGGAGGATGAGCTTCGCCCCCACCCACCG